>QWCH01003413.1_pt1 | contig 16749 bp, 16 predicted proteins | sample 1972671 | NCBI WGS metagenome assembly QWCH01 (sample SAMN09866713, study PRJNA288562) | Human gut metagenome isolate term3_stool, whole genome shotgun sequencing... | isolation source: gut | host: Homo sapiens | place: USA: California | reverse complement strand
ACTTCCAACACATCCGGGCGCTCTTTTAAGCAGGGATATATCTTCAAATAATCAACCCGATATGGGTCATTGTGATACGACATTTTCTGTCCTCCGTTTCATCATTTTAAAAATTTCAAAAACGATGAAGCGGAGGGCCTCGGCATCTCTCGCAGGCAGAAGACCGGCAAAACAAAACGCTCATTCAGTTCCTTTCTGGAACCAAATGAGCGAAAAAAGCCGCTTGATCTGCCTTCACCACCATGGCCGCATTGATCCGTCTCACTCTCTTTGAGAGCAAGGACTGCAAATCAAGCGACACATGGGAAGGTCACGCATCAAGCGGCTCCGGGGTACAAACTTGGATATTCAATTTTTAGTTGTCAAGAGCAAGGCGTTTATTACACGCCGTTACATCTTAAAACCGGTTAAGTCGAAATGCCACCGGCGGGAAAAACACCTGTTCTCCGCAATGGGGGCATTTCACATAAACTGCGCCGTGATTTCCTTTGCACAGGATCTCTAACTTGTTCTGGCAATACGGGCAAATCCTCGCCATTGTAATATGGCTGGAATACTGTTTTTTCAGTTCCTGCTGTTCTGTCTGAATACAGGAATAGCGTTGAGGATCCAGTTCCCTTGCATTGATTTTTGCCATACTTTCTCCCTGCCATATCAGGCGATCTCATTTTTCTCCGGAAATATATCTACCAGTGCATACGGGTCATACAAATCATTTCTTCCAACCAAGCCGAGCTGAGATGATCTTATGGCCAGTGCTGTTTTGGACACGCCGAGCCGCTTTGCGGCCTCTGAAAAACACTCATAGTCTTTGCGTGCATATATGCGATTCAGCACGCCGATGCCATCTTTCAGGCCAACATCTGCCATGTGGCGATACACCAGTTCCTTTGGCAAAAGGAGAAATGAAGTCAGCACATTGGTCTGCCACTCCTCCCAATCCAGAACAGGGTACTGCGTATGTTCATCTGCCATGCGAAATACGCAGCGAGGAGTTTGCACCTCATATTCTTCTGGATACAGCATCCAAAACAGTTGATGCGATGCTTCGTGCATCTTAGTAAAGTTCAAACGGCCAATCTGATTTTCAGCCACAAGGCTCTGATCAATGAAGGCCGTTTTTCCGTCTAATTCGTAATCGAGCCTTGTGCCATCCCTTTGGGGGATCGTTATGATCACCCCCGATGTTGCCGTAAGGCCGATGGCGTCATGTGCTTCACTGATATCTGCAAATGTAAATTGCAGGCCACACATTTTCTCCGCAAAATCTGCCGGATCAATATGATCGACCTTTTGAGGGACTTTTTTAAGGTAATCACGAAGCAACCTGCGGGAAATGTGTTCGATGTCTTTCCGTGAAAGCCAGAGCATCTACCTGCGCCCCTTTCTATTCCAACGCGTCCACAAATTAGAACATCTGTTCGCTTCTTGTTAAGGAGTATAGCACGCCCGCTAATCTATGTCAAGTGAAATAAATCGCTCGTATTTTGTACAAAAAATAATCGCCATTTCCTTCGCATTATCATTACCCCAGCTGGTGGTGAGTGGAGGTATTGATTTGGCATTTTTAATAATGATAGTTCAAGAGTTTTCACAAAATCAACAAAAATTTCGACTTGATATTGCCAAAGGAGAATATAGCGTATAAAATAATTGGCAGAAATGGAAAAATATAGCCGAATCGCGGGATATCACTATAATCAAAAATTTTGAAGAGAGAATGGTTGTTTGATGTGATCAGATAAAGTAGTACGCTTCTGCTTTAATCAACATCTTCTGATCGCAGCATGGGGATCGTGTATGATTTAAGAACGCACATGGAATGGGAAAGGGAGTGATGCCTATCCATAGAGGTTCCAACGGCGCTATTTCAGAATAGAGAAGGAAAAATGTATTCTACTTACAGGAAAGGAAGGATTTAAGTGAAAGGTGCGAAGAAGCATTTTAGCAGAGCATTAACATAGCTACGGCTCTACAGTAACTATTTCTGCAATCCCCAATGAGGGTTATATGTTTGAAGGTTGGTATGAAAATGGAAGATGCCTCGATAATATCTCAGATGAATATACCTTCACTGCTTTCGCAAACCGCACAATAGAAGCAAAGTTTGTCCCTAATGATTTGACGATTTCTAATGTCGAAGTAATTGGTGACAAAGAGCCAGAGGAGACGTTGATTTTTTCGGCTAAGGCGGAAGGCGGATGTCGACCGTATGTATGGGAGTATACTATTTACAAAGGTGATACTCTATACTATACTCTAAGTGGTTCAACATTCGACTATCTTGAGTGGTCGCCAACAGAGACAGGAAACTATACCATTGTTGTCTGCGTTATAGATAAAACTGGGTTTAAGGCAACATACTCGAAACAGTTTTCTATTATTTGAATCAATCACAGGGAAGTGGCATTAGCCACTTCCCTGTGATATAACAAATCGCTATGGATTCAATATGGAGAATAAGATGAAAGAAAGAAACTGGAAGTATAAAATCACCGGTAACTGGTTTGGACCTATGGTGATTGCAATCACGACGGCGGTCTCCGGAGGATTCACATTCTGGCTTTACACTGCACACGATGGTGCCTTTGTTGGACTCGGCGGCCTAACAGCCTTTTTTGCTATCATCTGCGTTCTGTCCGCATACGGTGCAATGTCTTTCAAGTTGCTTGTGGATAAAGACGACTTTTATTTTCGGACCAAACCCGGCAACGGGCGGTACTACCGCTACAGCGAGATTTGCAGCATGTGGCTCAGCTCCGGCAGAGAGACGGATACACAGGAAGCAACCTACTGCAACTTTGAAACGATAGAGGGAAAGCGGTCGAGATTTCTCGTACTTGACCCCCACCTTGATGCGGTGGATTATATGATTGAACGGGTTGAGGCCGTGGGAAGCAGACGTGGGGATGACGACTTCGACCGCGAGATCGTCATTACCGGGAAGACGGAGAGTGTGGTTATCATAATCCTTGTGATTTTTGGTTTTCCCATACTTTACTTGATGCTTTTTGGATGGACCACCATGCCGCTGATTTTCCGCATGATTCCGGTCGCCATTTTGCTGTTTTCAATTGTGCGGGCTTTTTCTCACGGACTGTTTTATATGCTAAAGATTCAAAAGGACGGCTTTTATTGCCGCACCAATCCCTTAAATGGGCGGTACTACCGCTACAGCGACATTCTGGACTGCTGTCTGGTCGAGTCACAGCGGAACATGCGCAGAAGCGCAACGCGTTACGGTTACTACATGAAATTCACCGACTGCGAAAACCAAACACACAGGGTTCCTTATAACAAATCGTTGTACGAAGGGGAAATCGACGAACTGGTCGCCAGGATCAAGAGGGCAAAAGAAGATGAAGCATGAATCGGCTGTTCAGGCCGTGAAAGAACTGATGCGGAAGGACTCAGTTTTTCGGTCTGTAATACAGGGCTGGGGCGTTGCGACGCTGCTTATCGGCATCTTTATGTTTTATATGGGGGCCAATACTTATATTCAATCATACAAGCAGACGGATTGGGTATTCGGCAGCGCATACATTACGGATATTTCCGAGTTGAACAGAAGCAAAGTTGGCAGGGGTGGCATCAACTATTCGATGACCTACGAATATGAAGTGGATGGAACGCATTATACAGGTAAATATGGCCCCCTGGCAAACTCTATCGAGGTGGGCAGGTCCATCCGCATCAAATACGATCCGAGCGCCCCGGAAAACTCCACCGGCTTTCTGGCGCCGAGTGGCAATGATCTTGCCCTGGTGATCATAGGAACGATTCTTGCCGTGCCTGGATTTTTCATGTCGGGCATCCTCGGCCTTCTGCGGAGGCTTCTGCGGGGACTGCATCGAAGCGAGATTCCAGACTACGCACCGCCGGAAGAGAAACGCACTGCGCCCCCCAAAGCCCCCGCGCCCTCCGCCTGCGATATAGTTATGGGGGTACGCAATATCCTCCGAACCCTTGCGCCGATACTCATATTCCTGCTTTTCGGATTTATCCTCATGCTCATCCAAAACGCAATATCCTAATCACAGGAACCATGTGAATTACATTGAATGTTGCCCGCAGAAAAGATCGTGTAATTGCAAGGTTAAATATAAGCTCAAAAGTCAGGCGCTTATAAAGGGCCGCCATCTTAAGAGGCCGTTTCTCACGACTTTCGGGACACTCACGCATAGCAGTTTTTTCGGCCCAAACTGGTGGCGTTGTCAAGATTTATACGCAAAAAGGATTTTATGTTCAGGCTGAAAGAAATTTACCGAGTTTTCCTCCAGATATTGCATAGACCATATCCTTCCTTGTTGGCATCACCGATTTTTTATAAGACATGTTGCTTGTTCTTTTCTCTGTCTTAATACCTCCGATAGAGTGAGTCCTTCTGGATGCGCCATGATGACGCTACCCTTATGACAGCCTGAAAGCGCACTTCCCCCTTGGCGGGAAGTGCGCTTTTTCCTGCCTATTTGAGCCGATAAAAATTGCTGGTCAAGCTGCCGTTGGGACGCTGGCGATGCGTGCGCTCCAAGAATCTGTGTCGCTCCAAGTCCGCCAAGGCCCGCTGCACGGTGCGGCGGGACAGCTTCAAGTCCTCCGCGATCCTGCGGACGCTGGGCCAGCAGGTGCTGTCGGCGTTAGAGCGGTCCTTGAGGTACATATAGACCGTCTTGGCCCGATGGGATAGTTCCTGATCTGCATAGATGCTTCCAAAGTAACTCATGTCTTTGCGTCCTCATTGTAAAGTCCCATTGCCGAATAGGGGCTTCTCCGCTCGGCAATAGGTACCTGTGTAGGCTGACTATTCTTCTTTCCGTAGGCCCGGTCGATGCGGAGAAACAGCTCCTGTCGACTGGCGTAGGTTACAGGTCGAGAGGCATGCTCCGGGGTAATATATGGCGCACCGAAGGTAATGCCCCAGTCCAGAAACAGGCGCAGTTTTGTCTGCATGGGATGCGTCCCTGTTTTCATGACCACGAAGCTGCCCTTGGGGATGGATTTCAGTTCGTCCGGCGTCATGAGGGGCCGCTCCATCATCTGCAAACTTTGACTGGGATCATTTTCGCTTCTGCTGACCGAGCCGGACAATACCGTGCGGCTGCCCAGCGCCTTGGAGAGCTGCTCCGCCGTCTGGCTGTTGGGAGCGAAGCCGCCGAAGATGGTATCCTGGCAGTTATCGGTCAATATCTCTGCCCCCTCTCGCCCATAGTTTTTCTCCAGCTGCGCCAGCGCCTGGATGATAGGCACCATGGTCAGCCCACGGGAGCGTCCTGCGCTGAACAGCGGCAGGATGTCAAAGGCGGGCATGGTCCCCAGCTCGTCGCAGAAGAACACAACACGACCCGGCAGCCGCCCGCCGTTTTCATCCGCCACGGCGAACAGCTCCCGTGCCAGCGTCTGGATCATCAAGCCTGCCATGAAGTTCTTGGTCTGATCCTCCTCCGGCAAAATCAGGAAGATAGCGGATTTTTCCGCCGCAAACCGCTCTGCGTTCATGGTGCTGTCAAAACACAGCACCTGCTCCAGCTCGGAGTCCAGAAAGGCGTTGAGGCGAGACAGTACCGTGCTCATGACCGAGGCCATGGCCTGGTCGGATGTGTTCAGCGCCGCCCCGGCAAACCACCGCGCCTTGTGCTCCGGGGGCAGCTTTTCCATGAGGATGGTAAACCAGTTTTTGCCCCGTACCCCCGATGGAGCCAGCAGCTCCTGCACCAGCTTGAACACGGACACAATGTGCCGCCGCTCCTGTTTCCCATCCGGCGGTAGAAACTCCGCCAGCAGAAGTACCACGGAAGTCAGCAAGCCCTCTGCGGCATCGTAGAAGTAGGCGTTCTGGCCGTAGTCTGCATCCCCATTCGGTGACACGATGGTCTTGGCCAGGATCTTGGCGTACTTCTCCGCCTTGGCACGGGCGGCAAGGCTGCCGGTGGCCTGCGCCGCATCCATGTAGTGGTTGATGAGCGTCATGAGGTTGTAGCCATCCGAGCGGGTAGGGTTGCGCAGATCCACCACGGATACATGGTAGCCGTAGTATTTCTCCGCAATGGCGCCGTAGTTGCGAGCCAAGTCACCCTTGGTATCCAATGCCAGAAAGCTCATGCCGCTGGCACAGGCGTATTCCAAATTGGGATATAGAAAGTAGGCCGTTTTGCCCACACCGGATGCGCCAATCATAAGGCAATGCACATCGTCCTTATCCACCAGTGCGGTGATGCCATGCTTATGGCTGATGCTGCCCAGCACCAGTCCCTGCACTTCCGGGCGGCGCAGCCCTTTGCGCCAACTTGCCGCTTGGAACGGCACAAGGGCATAGGTCTTGCGGATCTCCGCATCGGTAGCCCACCGCGCCGTGCCATGCTGGCCGTCGCCTACGGTTTTGGATTTGATGTTGTTGAGGGTGTAGCGGCTATTCAGCAGCGTCAGGCAGCCTATGACCGCCGCCATGACGCCGCCCGCTGCAAGGAGAATCCATAAGTTACCCATGGCCACCTCGCTTTGCCCGCAGGTCATTGTTCCAGTCCTTTCCCTTCGGACGCAGACGCTCCACATCGTAGCCCATATCCTCCAGGGTGTCCATCATGCCTTCGCAGGCATCTTCGCCCGCTTCGTCATTGTCGAGGCATAGGTACACCTTGTCCAACTTTGGGTTCTGCCGCAGGCGCTCCAGCACAGGCTGGATGGAGGTGCCGCAGCAGGCCACATAGCTGTGCTCCAGCCAGCCTGCCGGGTAGAGGGTAATGTGAGACAGTAGATCAATGGGTGCTTCAAAGACATAGAGGGAACGGTCCGTCCCGTTTTTGTGGAAGCTGTGTTTTATGTCGCTGCTCTCCACATTAATGCGGAATACTTTGCCTTGGGAGCCGGTACTGCGCAGATGTGCGTGCCGGGCTTCTCTGTTTTCATCCAGCCCTACAAACACGCAGTTGTGGTGTGGGTCGTCCTCATAGAGCATCTTCTCCTGCACGAACGCCGTGACCACATCCCGGTCGATGCACCTGTGCTTGGTGAGGTAGGCATACATCCTGCGCATTGTCAAGTAAGGCTTCGGCAGGGCAAAGGGTTTTGGCTCCTGCGGCTCCGGTTCCTGCTTTGCAATGGGAATGATGCCCTGTCCGTCCCGGCCCAGCAGCATGGACACGGCTTCCGGGAAGGTCTTGTCATAGAACTGCCGCACGAAGCTGATGGCGTAGCCGCCCCTCCGCGCAGCATGATCATACCACCTATTGCCACGCACAGTGATGCTGTGGTCGCTGACCAGCCGGTACTCCCGTCCGGCTTTGAGGAGCTTTTCGCCCCGGTCACGCAGAAAAGATGGCAGGTCAACCTCGTTGGCCTGCCGTTTTTCTGTGGATGTGAAATATACAAATTTACCCATGCATTATACCTCCTGTTACATGGTGTTGTCGATGACATGGTGAAGCCGCTGGTCTTCGTGGTCATCTTGCTTGTGGCCCAAGGCCATACGCTTCTCCTGCAGCCGCCTGCGGCGCTTGGAGTCGATTCGCAGCGCGGGTGGGATGACCGGCATACTGCTGCGGAACACACGCCCCATATGATGTAGCAGCCGCATGACCGCATTTGTCGGAATATGCCTTGCAGACACAGTTTCTCCCACTGGCTGCACATCAACAGAGCCACGGATAGGCGGCGTTTTCTCTGCCGATTGCTTTTCCTCCGGCTCCGTACTGTCAGCAGACGGGGAAAACGAGATGTCCTCTGCCTCTCGGATGATCCAGTTTTTAAGAGAACGAAACTCCTTTCGCTGCGTTAGCGGCTGGCGAGGCGGTGTGTTCCGCCCGTAGTAGCCCGCAATCTCGTCCTTCAGCTGCCACCAACATTCATAGCAAGCTGCCACCTCCGGGAGCTGCGCCAGCCGCTCCACAATGGCATCCACCTGTGCCTTGACCGATTTTGGCAGATAGGAATAGACATGTTTGCCGCCGACCTGCGCCAGTGCCTGGGAGAGTTCTTGCAGCTCTTTCACAAGCCCGGGGTCATCGGCGGCACCGGTTTCCAACACCCGAATGCGCTCCAGTAACAATGCCTTGGCGGTTTGTATACTCTCCTTGTAGGCGGCATCCTTCTGAATGTAAAGCTCCGTCATCTCATCCCGAAAAATTTCGTTCGTCATCTTGGACCGAATCGATGCGATCCCCTTTTGCGTTAGAAACCCCGCCTTGGGATCGCCCGACCACGCCATCATGTGTATATGCGGATGGTGCCCCTCGTCGTGATATGCCGCATACCAACGAAACTTCTCCGGTGGAATACGCATGGCCTCCGCAATGGAGTAACTCTCCTGCTTCAATAGGTTCTGCCATGTGGCTGCTTTGTTGTACACCAGGCGCTCCGCATCCTCCCGCCGCAGGGAGAAAATGAAGGTCCACACTTTTCCGGCGTGAGTCTCCAGTTCATTCTTTGCCGCCTTGAGATCCGTAACATCCGCCGCACTGAATAGCCCGTGACCGCCGCGCTTTTCCGCCCGGGGTCGGTTGGCGATGTAGGCCATGTATCCGCTCTCGGGTTCCAATTCATACAGATGCGTGTCCAGTGCAGCAGCAATAAACGCAGACGCCGTACCCCGGTTGGGTGTCTGTAGGTAGTCGCTGTATTCGAACAATTCCCTTGCATCCGGGAAGTCCTTCAGCAGTTTTGTGAGGAACTGCATCTGTTTTTTAGTCACTGGCTCGGTGCTTTGAATGACCTCCACGCCGTCTCGCTTGGCAACATACTCCATGTATCTTGCCGCACGGCCTCCTTGGATGTACCCGCTTTTCTGTATCAGCCGTGCCATCGCTTACTCCTCCCGGTGAAATAGCAACACATCCCTAAAAGAGATGTTGCCATGCGTACCCGCCACCTCCCGGACGCTGCTGCCGCGCATTTTGTTGTACTCGTCCCGGGTCATGTCTATGTCTCCGCCCAGCAGATGGTTGGTCATGTTGTGCTCCACCACCAGCTTGAACAGCAGCTTACCCAGCCTGTCGCCAAACACGCCCAGCGTGCCCTCCAGCATCTCCTGTAGCGCACGGGGCAGGTATGCGCCGGTCTTGTTGGCGTGAACATAGCCGTCATAGAACCGTATTGCCTTTTCGACAAATTCGCTTTGGCTGCCGCAGTTGTCTAACTGAAAGTCTATTTCCACCATCGTTTTCGCCTCGTCTGTAAGCCAAAAGGCGTGCTTTCGCTTGTCCGTTGCCACGCTTGCTCACCTCCTCCTAATTGGCGGTACGACCCCGCCGTTTTTCGCTGTCGTCCCTTGGCTTCCGGCGTTCACGACCCCGGAAGCCTCATTTTTCCGTTTTCATGACCCCGCAAAAAACGCTCCTCAACTGCCCGCACTGCGGGCAGAAGTGGCTTTGGTGGGGCGTTTACGACCCCACCAGTTTCTCCTGCCCCGATTTCGGCGCACCGAAAATCGGCCCAAAACCTCGCTCAACCTGCCAGGGCGCCATCCTTACCCTCCCGTGCTCCCATGAGGCCGCACAGCGGCCCACAGGGGCGAACAGGGGCTATAGCTGTGTTTGGGAAGCCTGCCCCTGTTCCTCCCGAAGCTGCAGGGCATACTCGTGCAGGCTCGTGCCGGTCTGCTGCTGGCAGAACGCCTCCATCTTGCGTGCCAACACCTCCTGCTCAGCGGCGTTGAGGTGATAGCTCCAGTTTTCTTCTGTGCCATCTCCTTTGCAGAGATTCAGCTCCAGTGTATCACAGGGGCGGCCCTTCTCGATGTCGTAGTTGGCATAGATGTTGAGCCAGTCATCGTTCTGATCGGTGCAGACGAATGTACCGAAGGCGGCATCCACATCGAAGTCCGCCTGCAGATAAAAGTTGAGCTTGCCATCCGATTCGATGATCTCCTCACCGAAAGAAAAATTCCGTGCAGAGAGATGTCCCGCCGAGGTGATCTCTTTGCCATTCAGATGATCCAACAGTTTGCGCCACTTATCATCGCCAGATGCGAATTGCGACCGGGTGGCGTGATAGACCGCCACCGATACATCACGCATTGCCCAGGTCTGCCAACCATCTATAATGTGAACAGCGGAGAACTCACGCTTGTCGAAGTTCACATCGAACACGCCGCGCACCTTTCCGGTGTTCTCCATGCGTACAGCGGTCATCGCATTGTATTCCTCCGCTGTAATGGCACGACCGCCTGCAAACATTTTGATGAACAGTCCCGGCGCGATGCCTTTTTCGTTGGTGATATAACTACGCAGCTTTTTGCTGACCTCCAGCAGTTCTTCGCCGGGCGAGGTTTTGAAATACCATTCCTGACCACGTTCCGTCACATGGTAGGCGGCATAAGTGCGGGCCGCTTCTTCCTCTGCACGCTGTGCGGCAGCTTCCGACTGGATTGCACGGCTGATGCGCTCATACTCACGCTGCGGAAGCTGATTACAAAGCTCGTCCAGCACAGTTTCCAAATGCTCCTGCAGCGTCTCACCCTTGAGGTGCTTTTCAATGGCGTTCTTCCACCTCCGGTCCAACCACAGGACGATTTCTTCATGCTGTGCCATGCTCATCGCCCTCTTTCTGCTTCGTTACGGACGCTTTTGCGGGCCGCCTGGGTCTGGCCGCAGGAGCAGACTTGCTGTCCACATACTCCCGCACCGCTTCCGGGACTTCCGATTCATAGAGCTGCTGCAGCACTTCCTCCATGCGCCGCTGCACGGAAGACCGCTGCTTGCGGAGCACAAACTCCAGCGCATCCAATTTGGCTGCGTTAAATCCAATGGTGATATTCTTACTTTCCAATTTCAGTTCCTCCTTAGTCATACTTAATCCCCGGCACCTCCAGCCAGTGGCTCCAGCCCCGGCCCTGGAGCTTCGTTTTTACTACGCCGTACCGTGTGTCCATGGCCTCAATAACCTCACCGTTTCCAATGTATACGCCGATGTGCCCGGACTTCCAAACGGCCAGTCCCGGCGTGTCGGGCATGGTCTCAATGCTTCCCTTGCGCCCAGCGTTATAGTACATACCGTCCGCACCCACATCGGGCATACCATTGCTGCCGTACTGGATCTCCATAGTCACGGTGTTCAGCCAGCCGTATCCTTTGATGAGCCCCACGCAGTCGGTGGTGCGTCTGTTCAGCCAATGGGAACGGATGAAGTCGGCTTCATCCCCTACGCCCTCCGGGTATTGCGAGATCTTATATTGCAGCAGCTCCGGCGTCAGTACCTGGCCGAATGTACCCCACACATAGCCCCAGCCGGAGTTCCATGCGTTGGCGGCATAGATGGCCAGGTCTGCACTGTTCTTTGTGGCAGGGTCTGTAAACATGGATGCCTCCAGTTCCATCGGCGCATTGCCGCCCGGCTCATAGGCCCCGTTATAGGTACCGCCGCCCGCGCTGCCCATGACCATGGAATAGATCTTCATAGCATTGGAGCGTTCCTCTGCCGTGACCGCACGCCCCCGCCACACGGATAGCTGCGCATAGACTTCCTCCATAGGAAGCGGCACGACCACTTCATAGGTTTCATCCGTCTCCTCCCGCACCCTTGTTTCCGTTTCATAGAAGCAAGCCACGAACGCCTCTGCATCCGCCTGCGACAGCGCATCTGCTCCAAAGCAGAGGGCAAAGAAAACAGCCTTGACCTGTATTGGATCAAGACTGTTTCCCTCGGCTTTTTGATTGGCCTCGGCCACCGCCGCATCCAGATGGGAGAAGGATCCCCGCATCTGCGTGAGCTGCGCCCGGTATTCTGTCGGGACACTTGCAGACAGCTCCGTCCCATAGAACGCCGCCGATACGACAGCGCCGTTGTGCTCGGCTGTGCCGGAACCTACACAGCACAAGAACGCCACCAATAAAATCACCGGCGACAAAATCGCCGCCAGCACCCACCCGACTGTCCTGCGGCCCTTTTCGCTGGTCAGCACGGCGGTCGCCAGCCGAACAAGCTGTGCGCTCAAGCAAAGTCACCTCCTCCATCACCGACCACCAGCCGAGCCAAACAGCACCGCCTTGTGAGTTGGGGCTTTCACCTCCAGATGGTATCGCTCCATGCCGCACTTATACAGGCACTCGCCACGCCTTGCCCGCTGGATGAGTTCAAACTCCGCCTCGTCCAGCTGCAGCATGTCCATATAGAACCGCTTGCCGATGGAACCGGGATTGAACAGGAACTGATGGGGCGGGATGGCAAAGAGCGGCTTTGTCATCTCCCGCACGCCCTCCTGGTCAAAGTCCTCCAAGTTTTGGGAGGCCATTACCAGCGCCGAGTCCCGCTTGCGCACACGCTTCAGGCAGTTGCGGATGTACTCGATGGCCACCGGGTTAGACAGCCACAGGTACAGCTCGTCCAGCACCGCCACCGTGTTGCCAGCCGTCAGCAACCGGTCCGACATATACGCCAGCACATTGAACAGCAGAGCGTTCCGCAAACTCTTGGCCGCCGTCAGCACACCGCCTACACCGAACACCAGGAATCGGTCGCCGGAGATATTGGTTTGTCCGTTGAAGAACAGCGCATCCGCCCCCACGCACAGGGAATGCAGGCCCAACAGCACCTCCTGCAGCAGCTCCTGTGTGTACAGCGCACCCGACTTGTAGTGAGCCAGTTCCTCTTGCATGAGGTCATACAGGTCAGAGAGAATGGGGTAGTCCTCCGGTGCAAGCTGGCGTAGGTCCGTCTCCTCCGTAATGCCCCAACGGGCATATAATTTAGACAGCATGATCTCTATGGTGTCCAGCTGCGGGTCGGTGAGATCCTTGTAGGCCCGGAAGAAGTCTTTCAAAAAGGAGATGTGCCGAGCCAGTAGAGTGGACTTGCGAAAGGCATCCGGGGCTGTCTCGTCGGTGTCCTCGTTCCAGCTCTGCACCTCCAGCACATTAATGCGCTTTTCCCCAGCCATCAGGTCAACAAAGCATCCGCCTAAGTTTTCACACAGCTCCTCCAGCTCGTGCTCGGCGTCCAAAGCAATCACCGACTTGCCCGCCTCCAGCAGATTGCAGATCAGCAGCTTAATGAGATAGCTCTTGCCCTGACCGCTGTTGCCCAAGATAAGGATGTTGGCAGAGGTCTTATCGCTGTCCCGACGGTCAAAGTCCACCACGATGTTGCTGCCGTATTTGTCCTTTCCAATGTAAAAGCCGTTGGGATCTGTCTTGCCGGAGTAATTGAAGGGATAGAGATTGGCCACGCTGCCGGCGGGGAGTACCCGCTCAAACTCCCGGCCCAGCATATTGCTGCCCACAGGGCTGACGCAGCAGAATCCCTGCTTTTGCCGCAGGAGCAGCTTGTCCACATTCAGCTTGCAGCGCACCAGCTCCGTCAGTACATCCGTCTGGAGCTGACGAAGCCGTTCCTTGCTGTCCGCCGTCATCTCCAAATACACGGCACAGTGGACCAGCGGCTCATGCTCCCGGTGCATTTTATGCACCAGCTCCGCCACATCCCGCAGATTGCTCTCCGCCGCCACCGCCTGCCGCAGTTTGTTGGGGTCTGAGCCGTCCAGCTTGTTTTTCTTGTTGGCGTTGTCGATGATCCTGTCCTCCTCGCCGGGGGACACCTGCCGGCAGTAAATGCGCAGCGTCACGCCGCTTTTCTCACCCAGCTCCCGCAAGAGCGCCTGGGCCTCGGTGCTGGCCGGATATTCCCGCAGCGCCCACACGCAGCGGTAGGTGCTGCCGAAGATGTAATGGTCCACCTCGAATTTCACAACCCCCGGTGCGATGCGGTCCAGATAAGTGCGGAGGAACGCTTCCTGCTGGGAAGAATTCTTTTTAGAAAATGGATTCTTCATTTTTCCTCCTCACCACATATATAGTTCTATGTGCGGCTCCAGTTCCGGTTCCTGCCCGGTAAACTGTTCCGGCTCCTGAAACATCTGCGTATACCGCTGTATCTGCTCCTCCGTCAGGGAGCAGAAGCTCCCTGCATGGTCATCTCCCACCAAAAAGAAAGGCCCGCAGATGATATCATCTCCCAGCCGTCGGTTGGGCTGCATGCCGTTCAGTTTTCCCTCATCGTTACAGCAGAGGATGACGCCGTCTCCCATAGAGAGAGGCTGGAACAGGCCCTCTACCTCCCGCTGGATGGCCTTCAGGCCCTCCTCCATCTCTTTCACATACGGAGCTTTTCCCGGCTCCACTTTCAGAATTCGCATTTCAAACCTCCGTTTCCGCTGTCAGCCACTGCGCCCCGTCTACAAAGGAGAATACCTCGTGGGTGGCGTCCTGCTCAAAATAAATAGCCAGCAGCTCCAGAAGCCGCTGGTCCTCCGCACGCTGAACGACAAATCCGCAGTCCCGGAACTGCTGCTCCAGGGATGCAAAGTTCATGGTCCCGTCCGTTTTTCTGCGCCGCAGAACGAAGCAGAACTCGCGGGAGGAGGCCATGGTGGTCTGGACGCTGTCCAAATGCTGACGATCCTGCACCAGCAGCCCACGGATGGCGGGCATATCTTCCGCCTCCAGCCGCTGCCGGTAGAACTGGCGGTTATCCTGAAAGGACTCCTTGGAGTCCAGGGCCAGCAGCTCCAGCTCCGCCATACCCTTCAGCACGCCCAACAGCTCCTGCACCTTTGCCCGAACGCCCTGTTCGGGCAGGACATTCAGATTGCTGGGATGAACGAAGTAGAAGGCCAGCTCTCCGTCCGCCGTTACAACGCTGCCGTTTTTAATATCATCGATGCCGATGAGCTGCCGGGTAGATTTTTTCCTGCTCATGCCGATTCCCTCCACACATAATAGTGTTGTCCGAAAAAGAAAAACGCCGCAGCATAGCGCAGGAAGTCCAGCATGCTGATCCCTCCGTGCCGAATGCAGAGAAAGGCCAGCGCCGCTGTAATGACCAAGGGGATCATGCTGCCGGTCTGGGTCAGCGCCAGCACCGACAGCAAAAGCCCTGTCCCGATCCACGCCACATCCCGCAGCGTCCACAGCCACAGCATAGGCCGGGCCGTTAAATTTTCGGGGTATAGATACATAGTTTTCCTCCCAAAAGGTGAAGCCGCAGGTGTGCGCCTGCGGCTTCTGTGCGTTTTATTCTTCGTTCCCGGCATCATTCAGCTCGCGCTCAATGAGACCCAGAATGAAATCCTTCTGCTTCAGGCCGTTCCTGGCCAGATAGTCCTTCAGCCGACCGAAGAGTTCCTCCGGTACCTGAAAGGCGATGGTGCGATTGTTGGCGTTCATAGTTCGTGCTCCTCCTTCAAAATGTTCTCTGAGTATGTCCGTGATGTAGTCGGACAGGGTCTGGCCCCGCTGCTCCTGCTCCGCCCGAAGCCGCTGGTGCAGCGACAGCGGGATGGGCGCGCAGAGGTTCTTTTTTTCTTCCATAGCCTGCTCCTTTCCGCCTCTCCCGAGGCAAGCAAAGCATAGCCCAACTGCGGCGCATAAGCTATTGACAAGTATAACGAGAATAGAAGCGCAGAGGCAGCATACCGGACAAGTTTAACGAACATATGCGCCCATTTGGATGGCCTGCACCAAACACTGCATCACGAAGTCCACACAGGGGATGGCCACACTGTTGCCCAAGGCCTTATACCTTGCGCTGTCGGATGCACCGGGGATATCTGTCCAGCCATCCGGAAAGCCCTGTAGGCGCTCACACTCCAATGGAGTCAGGCGGCGGATGAGATAGGCATAGGTTTCTGACTTTTGGCAGACGAGATCGGTGGCGTCCTTGTGCTGGCGGGCGCTTTGTGTGCTGACTACGCCGTTCTCACGGAAATCATCCACACGCTGGCGGCTGTAGACTGCATGATGATCAGTGGCCGTCAGCGTATATGCGATGTCCCGCTGATATCCGATCCCGTTGCCGCCGTTCTGTGGCTGCCGGTCAATGGCGTTTCCGGTAATGCAGAAGGTTTCTTCCTGTTCTACGAGCGGCACGTTGTTTCCGCCTGTTCCGTATCTTGCGGACATGGTAGGCACCACCTGGTGAGGGCCGGTGTATCGGGCATCAATACCATGGTTTTCATAGACCAGCGGCTGGTGTCCATGCTCCTGCGCCCGCAGCGTACCGGACACATTCTCGGAGCATTCCATCACGCTTCCGCCCTGGTCATTCAGGCACAGGACGGACGGCATACAGTTTCCGCTGGCAGAGCCTTTTAGCGTAGGAGCCAGTTCCTCGCCATACCCAATGCTCCCAGCAGAGGCGCCGGCTCCTGCCGAGAATGCGGCCGCCACGAAGGTCTGCTGTTTCATTCCCGGCTGTGCATTCAATGCGCCCGCAATATCATGTAAGTCACGGACCTCGTCCCTTTGGTTGGCAGCAAAGGCCATGACACCGTTTCTGCCGGTGGACATCCCGCAGTTCACGCCAAGCGTGGCCGCAACATCGCCGGTCAGGTCACCATTGTAGCCGTCAAATCCCTCAACGGTGTCATCTGGCTGCGTCACGAAGGTCTGCATCTGCATATTGGTGGTCGCCATCAAGGCACCGGATACGCCGTGCAAGTCGATACCCTCATCCCGCTGATTGATATGGAAGGCATTCAGATCCGTAGGCTGACCGTCCGGGCACATCAATCCGGCTTGGATCTTCAACGCCCGTTCCAGCTTCGGCGGCAGTGCTTTCCTTCGTTCAGAAGCTCGGCGCAGGATCCCCAAACATGCCTTCGGGGATAAATAGTATTTTATCGGCGGTGCGTCCTGCAAAATCTGCGACAAGGAAGATTCTCTTGCATCGTTGGGCGACACCCCAGTATTGAGCATCCAGGCACCGCCAAGCCAGGGAGAAATCAGTTCCCAGTAGGATTCGCCCAGCAGATTGCCATGGCCAGGG
>QWCH01003407.1_pt1 | contig 16786 bp, 16 predicted proteins | sample 1972671 | NCBI WGS metagenome assembly QWCH01 (sample SAMN09866713, study PRJNA288562) | Human gut metagenome isolate term3_stool, whole genome shotgun sequencing... | isolation source: gut | host: Homo sapiens | place: USA: California | reverse complement strand
CAGTCTGGCACCCGCCCAAGCTGAGCGCGCAGACTAGGCAGAGCAGCAAAGCAAAAATACGTTTTTTCATCCAAGCACCTCCTGTTCGATTGCTTACCTACAGCATATCATAAAAGGATAGAATTTACAAGCGACATAGATAAAATCTATCGAACAGGGTGAATGAAAAAAGAACAGCCCCGACTCATAGTAGCGGGAAATTTTCAGCAGCGCGCCCTGGAAGGTGTCGGGGGGTGTTGTTCCTGCTTACAGGTGTCTGCCGGGTTTGACGTTGAGTCCCGGGTCGATGGGCCCTTCGATGGGGCCGTGCTCCGCCTCGAAGGCTTTGATGCTGTTGCGGATCAAAACCAGCAGGTGGCTGTTCAGCGACCGCCCCTCATAGTCGGCGACATAGGTTAATTTTTTGAGCATCTCTTCCTCGATGCGGATGGACACACTTTTGACTGGCATCTGGATTTCCTCCTCCAATAAATATATTGTGTATTTATTTTATGGAGAAGATGGAGTATAATAGGAGAAATAGATATATTGTATATCTAACAAATTTAAGGAGAGATCAAAATGGAAGATAAGGCAGAAGAGAAGCGGACAGAAAAAGAAACGGATTTTTCTCAACAGGTATACGATACCTTGATTGACGAATTGACCGAAGAATCGAAGATAGCGGGTGTCGAAAATGCCTATCAGGAAGGCAGCGATTGCGGCCAACTGTATGATGAAGTGCTCAAAACGGGCTGGGCGTTATCAAAAAATATGGGGATAGAAAATGGGGATATGCACCCGGATATTCAGCTGATGATAGACCAGCTGGGAAAAATTCAAAAAATTTTGTGCCAGAAAATGTTTCACTACGGGAGGCTTTTTGCAGGCAAAGAATTTCCCGGGAAATAAAATTTGCCCGGCTTGCGAAATTCTCCCGCCCGCGCTATAATAAGGGTACATTCAAAAAGAACGGAGGAAGATTAGCATGAGAGCATACGAACGCCTGCTGCACTATGTCAGCTTCGGCACCCAGTCCGACCACACATCCGAAACCGTCCCTTCCACCCCAAACCAGAAAGTCCTGGCCGCGGCGCTGGTGGAGGAGATGAAGAAGATCGGCATCGCCGACGCCTTTGTGGATGACAAGGGTTACGTCTACGGTACCATCCCGGCCACCAAGGGCAAGGAGGACAAACCGGTCATCGGCTTCATCGCCCACATGGACACCGCCGAGGACGCTTCCGGCGACAACATCAAGGCCAAAGTGGTCGAATACAACGGCGGGGATGTCCTGCTCAACGAGGAAAAACAGATCGTCCTGAGCGAAAAGGAATACCCGGACCTGAAAAAATATGTCGGCCAGCACCTGATGGTCACCGACGGCACCACCCTGCTCGGCGCGGACGACAAGGCCGGCGTGGCGGAGATTATGACCATGGCCGAGCAGTTGATGAGCCATCCTGAGATCGAGCACGGCACCATCAAGATCGGCTTTACCCCGGACGAGGAGATCGGCCGCGGCGCAAACTACTTTGACGTCGAGGGCTTCGGCGCAAACTTTGCCTACACCGTCGACGGCGGCGAGCTGGGCGAGCTGGAGTATGAAAACTTCAACGCCGGCGCTGCCAAGGTTGTCATCCACGGCCTGAGCATCCACACCGGCTCGGCCAAGGACGCGATGGTCAACGCCTCTCTGCTGGCGATGGAGTTCCACCAGATGCTGCCGGTCGAGCAGAACCCGCGCTACACCACCGGCTACGAAGGCTTCTTCCACCTGGGACACATCGAGGGTGAGGTGGAGCTGGCCGAGATGGACTACATCATCCGCGACCATGACGCCGAGAAGTACGCCCAGAAGGAACAGGTCATGCGCGACATCGCCGCCTACATGAACCACAAATACGGCGAGGGCACCGTCGAGCTGACCATCACCGAGTCCTACCGCAACATGAAGGAAAAGATTGAGCCGCACATGCACCTGATCGAAAACGCCAAGAAGGCCTTCCGTGCCTGCGGCGTGGAACCGAAGATTGTGGCGGTTCGCGGCGGCACCGACGGCGCGCGCCTGTCCTACATGGGCCTGCCCTGCCCGAACCTCTCCACCGGTGGCCACAACTTCCACGGCCGCTTCGAGTACATCCCGGTCGAGTCGATGGACAAGATGGTAGAGACGATCATCAACATCGCAAAAATCTACGCCGACTAGGCGGCATGATGCCGCGCCCAATTCGCGGCAGGCTGAGCCTGCGCCCAATTCGCGAACGCACCTCCTGGGTGACGAGACTTGACGTTCTCGCGCAGATCGCTTGCCTCCGGCTGCGCTCGGCGGGCTGAGCCCGTTGCCAATTCGCGTATTGGTTAGGTGAGTGGCCTTGGCTTTTACCTCGCGGCACCAGGCTGAGCCTGGACCCAATTCACGTATTGGTTGGGTGAGTGGCCTTGGCTTTTACCTCGCGGAACCGAGTTTGAGCGAAGAAAAAATAAAAGTTTTGGTCAAGCTTTTTCAAAAGCTTGTGGTTTCCAAAGGCAAAGCCTTTGGGCACAGAACGCAAATTTCCCAAAAAAGAAAGAAGGCGATGGCGATGTCAACCCCCAAAACCAACGCCATGCGGATGCTGGATAAAGAAAAAATTCCCTACCAGATGCACACCTACGACGCCTCGGACGGGCATATCGACGGGGCGGCGGTGGCGCGCAAGGTGGGGATGGACCCGGCGAAGGTCTTTAAAACGCTGGTGACCAGGGGCCACAGCGGCAGCTATTATGTCTGCGTGCTGCCGGTGGAGCGGGAACTGGACTTAAAAAAGGCGGCGAAGGTGTTCGGTGAAAAGTCGCTGGAGATGATTCCGGTCGCGCAGCTGCTGCCCACCACCGGCTATGTCCGGGGCGGGTGCTCGCCGATTGGGATGAAAAAGCGCTTTGCTACCGTCTTCGATGAGCTGGCAAAGCAGCAGAAAACCATCGTCGTCAGCGGCGGCAAGATCGGCTTGCAGATCGAGGCCCGGCCCGACGACCTCGCCAAAGCAATCGGCGGCATCTTCGCGCCGATTGTGGCGGAATAATGATGCTTTTGACAGAACCAAAAAAGGGAGATGAAAACGATGCAGCTGCAGAAATTGGGAACTGAACGGATGCAGGAAATCATAGAATTTGACCACCTCTGCTTCCCGAACGATTTTTGGAAGGAAGAGGACTGGGAAAGTTTGCTGCGGGATGAGCGGGCAATCTACTACGCCCTGCTGGATGACGGCCGGATTGTGGGGGACCTGTTTCTCTACAACTGGCAGGGCGAACAGGACTATGTCAAGCTCATGCACATCTCGGTCCACCCGGACTACCGCAAGCAGGGCTTGGGTGAACGCCTGATGAACCACGCCCAGCAGGAGATGAAGGAGCTGGGCATGGGCCGCTTCCGCGGGGAGACCAGAGCCTCCAACCTGCCCATGCAGAGGCTGTTTGAAAAAATGGGCTACCGGCTGGACCGGGTCGAGGAAAACTACTACCACAATCCCGAGGAAAGCGCCTACAAGTATCTCCTGCAATTTTAAGCAGAAGTAAAAAAAGGCTGAAGGAATTTTTCCTTCAGCCTTTTTTCTCTATTGGCGTTGCTGCCATTGCTGATATTTCTGCAGAAAATGCTGGAAATTTTCTTCCCCCATAAAATGGGTCATCTCCTGCTCGGTAAACTCCTTGTAGATGCCGCGGAACAATCCGGGCTCGCAGGGGTCGATGCCGAGGGTGCGGATGACCTCCTCGGCAAATTCCCGGAAAGCAAACCCGACAGCTGTGATGATGTTCTTCTCCTTGACCAGCGGCCTGTGCAGGATGTTCTGGTGGGGGATGAAGTCGAGGTTCTGACAGATCTCCTCCCAGATACCGGAGGTGAAGTGGACATCCTCCAGCAGCCCCACTTTGGCAAGCAGCATCGGTCCGGCGGAGATGGCTGCAATCAGCAGCTCTTTGCCCTTGAGGGAGGCCAGAAAGTCGATCAGCTTGCGGTCAAACAGCGCAGGGAAGGGGATCATCATGCCGGGCAGCACCACGCAGGCATAGTCCCCGGCAGAAAATTCGTCCAGCGTTTTGTCGGCCGTGACCAGAAAGCCGTCCTCGGAGCGGACCGGCTCCCTGGAGGAGGCGAAGATCTCCACCGGCGACTCGAACCACATCAGCGCTTCGGTCAGGCAGGTGACCTCGTACAGGGAAAAGTGCGGGTAGACGATGACGGCGATTTTTTTCATAAAGAACCTCCTTGGATAGAGGAGGTGAGAAAGGAAAGAATGCGTTGAGAAAAATCCTTCGCCTCCTCATAGAGTCCGTGTCCTAGATCTTCATAAATGTACAGCTGACTTCCGACAATCTGTGAAGCTATTTCCCTGGAAGCTTCCGCGCCGACAATCTGATCCCGGCCGCCAGCGATGATCAGGGTGGGGCAGGCTATTTGCTGCAGCTGCAAATAGCAGTCGTGCGTTAAGCAGGAGCGGGCCATCGTCAGAAAGCGCTGTGGGTTCTTGGGCTTCATCGCCCTGGCAAGCAGGGAGTAAAGCGGCAGGGCGCGCTTGAGGTATGGGGGAGAGTAGGACTTTTTGGCGATGTCCAGAAAGAGTTCCCGGTAACGCTGTGCGGACACCAAATCAATCCAGTGGGTCACAGCCTGCTGGATGATGGGGTTCTGCCGGGCAAGGGAAACGACCAGGACGAGCTTGCCCACCTTTTGAGGATATCGCAGGGCAAGGTGCAGCGCGATCATCCCGCCCTGCGATACGCCGACAAGGTCCGCTTTTGGAATCTGCAGCTGGTCCATGCACTGGCTGAGATCGTCCGCCATCTGTTCGGTGGTGTAGGTTTCCGGAAGATTGTTCTTCCGGCTGAAAGCAAAGACGGTGTATTCCTTTGCAAACATCCGATACAAAAAGGAGAAGGGAAGGGCAGAGCCCCGAACGGTTCGCAGGCCGTCCCCCACACCGGGAATCAGAATCAGGTACTTTTCCCCCGTCCCAAACTGAATATAATCTACACTGGTTTCCTCCAGTTTGAGCTGACCGTTTTTGGCGTGAAACATAAGTCCCCTCCCTCCTGTTCTGAAAAAGTCCGACAGAAACTTTGTGCCGCGAGGTAAAAGGTTGGGCTGCCTACTTTAGCAATACATGAATGGGGCGCGGCATCATGCCGCCGTGAATTGGGTGCGGGTTCAGCTTGCTATTTCTTTGCTTCTTTGGCCCAGCTGTCTTTGAGTCCGACGATCTGATTGAACACGCCCTCGTCCTTGCTGTCCTTGCAGAAGTAGCCGGTGCGGACAAACTGGAATTTGTCGCCGGTTTTCGCTTCGGCAAGCGCCGGCTCCAGCTTGCAGTTGTGCAGCTCGGTCAGCGAGTTCGGGTTCAGGTAGTCCAGATAGTTGGTGCCCTCCGGAACGTCGTTGACGTTTTCCAGGGTGAACAGGTAGTCGTACAGGCGCACGGTGGCGTCGATGGCATATTTGGCCGATACCCAGTGGATGGTGCCCTTGACCTTGCGGCCGTCAACCGGGTTGCCGTTGCCGGTCTCGAGGTCGGCGGTGCAGTGCAGCTCGACGACGTTGCCCTGCTCGTCCTTGACAACCTCGTTGCACTTGACGATGTAGGCGCCCATCAGGCGGACCTCGCCGTCCGGTTTCATGCGAAAGAACTTCGGAGGCGGTACCTCGGCAAAGTCGTCCGCGTCGATGTAGAGCGCGCGGGTGAACGGAACCTTTCTGACGCCGGCCTCCTCATTCTTCGGGATGTTGGGCAGCTCGAAATACTCTTCCTTGTCCTCCGGGTAGTTGGTGATGACCACCTTGACCGGGTGCAGGACGGCGACGCGGCGCTGGGCGGCGGTGTTGAGCTCATCACGGATGCAGTGCTCCAGCAGGCCGATGTCGACGATGCTGTATGCCTTGGCGACGCCGGCCTTCTTGACAAACTCGTTGATGGCGCTCGGGGTGTAGCCGCGGCGGCGCAGGCCGCAGATGGTGGGCATTCTCGGGTCGTCCCAGCCGTCCACCTTTTTGGTCTCGACCAGCTCGCGCAGGTAGCGCTTGCTCATGACGGTGTGGGTGACGTTCAGGCGGGCAAACTCGTACTGGTGGGGCTTGTGCTCAAAGCCGATGTTGTCCACAACCCAGTCGTACAGCGGGCGGTGGTTTTCAAACTCGATCGAGCACAGCGAGTGGGTGATGCCCTCCAGCGCGTCCTGGATAGGATGGGCGAAGTCGTACAGCGGGTAGATGCACCACTTGTCGCCCTGGCGGTGATGGTGCGCATGCACGATGCGGTAGATGGCCGGGTCGCGCATGTTCATGTTCGGGGAGGCCATGTCGATCTTGGCGCGCAGGGTGTGGCTGCCGTCCGGGAACTCGCCGTTCTTCATCCGCTCAAACAGGTCGAGGTTTTCCTCCACCGAGCGGTTTCTCCACGGGCTTTCCTTGCCCGGCTCGGTCAGGGTGCCGCGGTACTCGCGCATCTCGTCGGCGGTCAGGTCGTCGACATAGGCCTTGCCGTCCTTAATCAGCTTGACGGCGTACTCGTAGCACTTGTCGAAGTAGTCCGAACCGTAGTAGATGCCGCCGGTCGGCTCGGCGCCCAGCCAGCGAAGGTCCTCCTCGATCGATTTGACGTACTCGTCGTCCTCGCGGACAGGGTTGGTGTCGTCAAAGCGCAGGTTGAACAGGCCGTTGTATTTCTGCGCGGTGCCGGAGTTGATCCAGATTGCCTTGGCCGAGCCGATGTGCAGGTAGCCGTTCGGCTCCGGCGGGAAGCGGGTGTGCACCTTGGTGACCCGGCCCTCGGCCAGGTCGCGGTCGATGATGTCGTGGATAAAGTTCGACACGTTTTCGGTGTCCATGATTTTTTCATCAGCCATTTTGTATTCAGTCCTTCCAAATAGGTTGCGGGTGGATGGTTTGCAAATTTATTTTGACAGGGTGGCGATCGCCTCGTCCAGGCGCTGCTGGCAGGTGGCTTCGCCGAGGATCTGCATCACGCTGCACAGGTCCGGGGAGTTGGTGCGGCCGGTGATGGCAAGGCGGATCACCTGGCTGACGTCGCCGACGTGGCCCTTAAACTGGTCGGGATTTTTCTTGTAGTCCTTTGGTTTGGCAGCAAAGCCGAGGGTTTCGCCCAGCTCGCGCACCTTGTTAAACCAGGTGTCGCCGTCGTCCGCAGGGGAGTAGATGCCCTTGTACTGGGTGAGGATGGCGATGGCGTCCTCCTTGGCGACATTTTCCGGGTATGCGGCAGCCGGAACATACAGCTCGTCGTAGAAGAAGGCCAGGTAGTCCTTGACCTCGCTCCAGATGGCGATGTCCTTGCGGGGCTTGGCGCCGCCGCGGCCGATGGCAAAGATGGCCTTGGCCTTCTGCTCGTCGCTAGTCAGCAGGGTGTAGAGCTGCTGGTCGTAATCTTTGGCCCAGCCGGTCACCTCGTTGTAGACCTCATCCGCGCTCATCACCGAGATGGTGTTCTTGCTGACATCCTTTAATTTGTCGATGTCAAACAGCGAACCGCTGTTGCCCATCTTCTTGGTGGTGAACTGGAAGTCGTCCATCGGGGCGGTGGGGTTGGCAATGCGCCAGTCCTCAAAGTTGGAGTTCAGCAGGGTCATCAGGTACTCCAGCACCGACGGCACCGGGTAGCCCTCAGCGTTGTAGAAGTCGAGCGCCAACTCCGGGTCCTTTCTCTTGGAGAGCTTGCGCTTGGAGCCGCCGTCCATCTTCATCAGCTGGGCGGTGTGGACATATTTCGGCGGCTTCCAGCCCAGGGTGCGGAACAGCTGGAGGTGGATGTTCAGGGTCGCCAGCCACTCCTCGCCGCGGACGACGTGGGTGGTGCCCATGAAGTGATCGTCGATGACGTGGGCGAAGTGGTAGGTCGGGATGCCGTCCGACTTGAGCAGCACGATGTCCTGGTCGTTTTCCGGCAGCTCGATGTCGCCCTTGACAAGGTCGCGGTGAACAAAGCGCTTGTTCGGGTCGCCCGGGCTTCTGAAGCGCAGGACGTAGGGCTTGCCGGCCTGGATGTTTTCCTCAATCTGCTCGAATGTGAGGTCGCGGCACTTTGCCCACTGGCCGTAGTAGCCGAAGTTGATCTTCATCTCCTGCTGCTGCTGGCGCATCTCGTTGAGTTCCTCCTCGGTGCAGAAGCAGGGGTAAGCAAGTCCCTCCTCGACCAGCACCTTGGCAAAGGTCTGGTAAATTTTGGCGCGCTGGCGCTGGCGGTAGGGGCCGTAGGCGCCCTTGTCCCCTTCGATGGTGGCGCCCTCGTCAAAGTTTAAGCCGTAGTGGTTGAAGACGCGGATGATGGTCTCCACGCCGCCCTCCACCGCGCGCTTGAGGTCGGTGTCCTCGATGCGCAGGAAAAAGACGCCGCCGCTCTGGTGGGCCAGACGCTCGCTGACGATGGCGCTGAACAGGTTGCCCAGGTGCATAAAGCCGGTGGGGCTTGGCGCGATGCGGGTGACCTTTGCGCCCTCAGGCAGGCTGCGGGGCGGGTACATCGCCTCGATGTCCGCAGGGGTGGTGGTGATATCAGGGAAAAGCAGGTTTGCAAGACGCTGATAATCCATGTATTTGATCTCTCCTTCGTGTTGAATCTGTCCGATTGATAAGAATATCACAGAACGTGGTTTTATCTTATAGGTATAAGAATATCACAAAATAAAGGGGAAGAAAAGGGGCGGGGCGGATTTTTCCCAATCGGCGAAAAAACAAAATCGGGCGAAGCGCATTTTTATGCGCTTCGCCCGAGGAAAGAGAAGAAGCCCCTCAAAAAATAAAGTTTTCGTCCACCTTTTTCAAAAGGTGGCAGGTGTCCAGCGGGCAGCGCCTGCTGGTCGAGCTCCGCAGAGCTCGAAACACCTTTGCGTTGGAAGCGCCTTTGCGGGTGAATTTTGCAAGCTGATTTTCAGCTTGCAAAAGAGGGGGCTTTTGTAAGAGAAAAGCCCCCTTGACAAACTTCCGATTCGCACAACCCAGAAAAACCTCCCGGTGGGAGGTTTTTCTGCTGTAAATCTCCCAGCCCAGCGAGGGAAACAGCGAAGCGCCTTTCCCGGTCCGCTTTTCCGAGAGCTGAGGGAAACAGCGAAGCGCCTTTCCCGGTCCGCTTTTCCGAGAGCCGAAGGAAACAGCGAAGCGTCTTTCCCGCTCTTTCTCTTTATGATTTACGAATATAAAATAAAAAGGAGCAGCCGCACCACAACATCCATCGGTACAGCTGCTCCTCTTTTGCAGAGTAAAAGCGATTGTTTCTATTGCCGGAAAACCGTCCACCGGAAGGTTTTCCGGGGTTGTACTGAGCGGCAGTTTGCTGGGAACTTTTTCTCTTACAAAAAGTTCCCCAATCCACAAGGCAATTTTGCCTTGTGGATTTTCCCTTCAAAAGGCGCTTGACGATAAAGGCTTTCGCCCGCTGCGGCGTGCGACCAAAGGCTTTGCCTTTGGAAACCACAAGCTTTTGAAAAAGCTTGACCAAAACTTTTGATTTAGCTTTTTTTGAGCTAGTACTTAACCGGCGGCTCGAACCCCTCAAAAATAATCGCGTCGTACATCTTCGTCGCCGCCTCATAGTCCTGCTCCCGGATGGTCCAGCCCACCGTCATCGCGCCGCAGGCTTTACAGAACGAGAAGGCGCGGCTGTCCGCGGCGAAGCGGTTATTGTAGGCGACAAAGTGCGGCTTGGAGAGGAAGTTAAACATCATCCCGCCCAGCGCCGCCGAGCCGATTTTGGAGCCGCTCTCGAAGCGGGTGGCCAGCTGGCCGCGCATGACCTGCGGGGCGTTTTTATAAAACCAGGAGACGATCAGCGGGTTCATCGACTCGATGCAGTAGTCGCCGGGGTAGCGGCGCAGCAGGTCATAGACCTTCAGGCAGACCGTCTCCACCTGTTCGGTGGATTTGATCTCCACAATCAGCGGCACACGGCCGTCCACCTCGCGCAGCACCTGGGAGAACAGCGGAATCTTCTCGTGGGTCTGTCCCAGGTTGTACTGGACCAGCTGGGCATAGCTTGCCTGCTCGATCTTCAGCGGGGAGGAACACATCCGCATTAAATCCTCATCATGAAAGACCACAATCCTGCCGTCGGCGGTCATCTGCAGATCCAGCTCGATGCCGTAGCCGTGCTCGACGGCGGCGCGGAAGGCGGAGAGGGAATTTTCACAGCGGGAGCGGTTATCAAAAAGCCCGCGATGGGCGAAGTTGCGGTGGTAAAATTTTACCTCGAGCGGATGCTTTTTCAGCGAGGGCATGGCGCTCAGGGCGCAGGCCCCCACCCCCAGCAATCCGAGGGAAACCAGTTGCTTTAACATCTAGCTCAACCTTCTTTCTATTTGGGGTCAGCAGGCTAATCCTGCTCTTGGAGGATGTCGCTCTCGAAGGCTTCTTCCATAGCCTCGTCGGTCACGGCTGCCTCCTCCATTTGCTGCTGTTGGGCGGCGTCGTTCTCCTCCTCGTCGCCGCTGTCCTCCTCCACCGGGGTCTGGCGGGCAAGGCCATATTCCCGCTGGGCCATCTCCTCGACGGCGGGGTTGATGTCCGAGATATACAGGTCGGGGTCCTGGCTGAGTCTTTCCAGGTCGATGCGGGCGGTCAGGCAGGCGTTGGCGGCGGGGCGCTCGGTCTGCATGATGATGCCGTTACCCAGCTTGCTGGCCGAGAACGGCGCATAGATACCGCTGATGGCGCGGAACGGCAGGTCCATAAAGTCGCCGGTCAGCCAGGCCGAGACGGCGAACACCGGCTGCTCCTGGCAGCGCATGAAGGCGCAGCTCTGGAAGAAGGCGCTGGAGCGGCTGGAGCTGAAGGCCGACGGGCACAGCAGCAGCTGGGCGCCCAGGGTGTGGGCGGCTCTGGCGGCTTCAAAGATCCGCTGGTCCAGCCCGGTCAGCACCGAGACGCGGCACAGCTTTGTCTGGGCGGTGTGGATGCCCTTGCCGGGCAGGATGCCGCACAGCTTCTCAAAGGGGGAGAGGTGGAGCTTGTCCTGCTGCAGGACAATGTTGCCGTCCGGGTCGAACAGAAAGGCGCGGTTATAAAGCCCCTCCCGGGTGCGCACAATCGTGGTGCCCGCGAGGATATAGACCGAGGCCTTGATGGCCAGCAGCGAGAAGAAGCGGACATAGCTTTCATAGAGCGGCTGGGCCAGATACTTATTGTAAAACTGCAGGGCCTGCTCCACCGGCTCCCGGGCGGAGTTGATTAAATCCTCGGAGAACTGGTAGCACAGGTCGAACAGCGAGGAGGAGCTGAGCAGCGGCAGCAGCCCGATATATTCGGGAAAGACAATCAGCTGGCTGCCGTCGCGCACCGCGCTGTTGACATTGGAGATAATCAGGTCCAGGCACTCCTTGGCTGGCAGCTCGTTGCGCAGCGCCAGCTGCACGCAGGAGAGCTTGATGTTGTTGGGGCTGACATAGTCCAGCGCCCGCGACATCTCGATGTCGGTCTCCTCCAGCAGGTTGTTCAGCTTGGAGGGGCTCCAGTGGGAGAGCAGCATCTTTGCCGAAGCGATGTGTTTGAGGTTCATCAGGCCATGCCCCCTCTCTCATAGATGCGCAGGTCCAGCTTGTCCGGCAGGTTGCCGCCAAAGTCGCTGCGGGTTAATTTATTGAGATACAACTTTGCGAACAGGCTGTGCGAGCTTGCCGGCGGCACCAGATAGCCGCTCTCGTCGGCGGTCAGGTCGCAGGGGGCGGCCACCGCCGAAAAGCAGTTGCAGCAGCCCACCACATAGAGCCCGTTGGACTGCGCCGCGTTCCAGATGCCGGTGGTCAGCATGTGGCGGCTGAGCTGGTAGGAGTCGATGAACTGGGAAGAGATGACGATCTGCGCGCCCTTCATGCGGGCGACGCGGACCACCTGCGGGTGGTAGATGTCCACATCGACGCACAGAAAGATGTTGCCGATGGGGGTCGCAATCGGTTCGATCCGGTCATACTGCGCAAGGTCGGATTGGTTATAAAGGTTTCGGTGGGTCGCCCCCTGGATGCCCAGAATGTCGCCCTTGGGCGAAAACAGGCACAGGTAGAGGATGTTGTCCACCACAAAGCGGCTGGGCACCAGGTAAACCTTGTGCTCGATGGCGTATTTGCGGCAGGCGTTCAGATAGTCGGGCGTGTCCCACTGCGGGATATAGGATTTGACGTCGGAAAAGACCACCAGGTCGGAAAGGGGCTTGATCTTTCCGAACGGAGGTGTGATACAGACGACAGCACGTGCCACATTTTTCACCTCTCAGAGAAAAAATGAATGCCGGCAGTCCGACAAACGGAAAGCCGTATGATTTTATTATACTATCCCCGCGTACTTCCTGCAAGAAGAAAAAGACAGCTTTCCTTCGACAAGATTTTTCCAGCAAATTTTGTCGGGAAAAGCTGTCCACCATTTTCCACCGGAGGGCAGTTGAAAGGGTGGAAAAACGATTACCCAATGTAAAATAGGGGTAAAATATCATGGTTTTAACAGTTTCAACAGAGTTTTCAACATCCAAGGGGTGTGGATAACCGTTAAATTCCGGGGAGATCGGGGGAAAAGCTGCGCAGCCCCGCAAAGAAATCGCTGAGCAGCTGCGCACATTCCTCTTCCAGAATCCCCGAGCGGATGACGGGGGTGTGGTTAAAGGGCATCACAAACAGGTCGGCCACCGACCCGGCACAGCCGGCCTTGGGGTCCCTGGCGCCGTAGACCACCCGGTCCAGCCGCGCGTTGATGATGGCCCCGGAGCACATCGGGCAGGGCTCCAGCGTCACATACAGCTGGCAGCCGCTCAGCCGCCAGCTGTGCAAGGTTTGGCAGGCCTGCCGGATGCAGAGCACCTCGGCGTGGGCCAGCGCGTCCTGATCCAGCTCCCGGCGGTTGTGGGCGCGGGCAATCACTTGGTTGTCCCGCACGATGACCGCCCCGACCGGGATTTCTCCCAGCTGGGCGGCCTTTTTGGCTTCCAGCAGCGCCTGGCGCATCCAGTGCGCGTCCTGCCGCTGGTAGGCGGGGATGGATGTGGGCATAGGGTCCCTCCTCTGAAAAAGTGGATTGCATTTAGAGCATATTCTGGATAATCATGATCACCAGCAGCGCGATGGCTAAGGTCAGCGTCAGCGAGGAAAAGCAGACCCGGTACTTGATCCGCTCGGTGGAGAAGGTGGTGGAGCGCCGGAAGGTGAAGATGTTGGGGTACTGGTGCACCAGCACCAGCAGCGCCCCGATGCCGACAATGAGGTAAAGGGCCAGCTGCATCAGCAAAAACAGCGGCTGCAAATGTTCGGGCAGGACGGCAAGCAGCAGGTTGAGCAGCAGGTTAAACAGATTGTTGACCGCGTGGATGAGCACGCCCACCCACAGCGACCCGGAATAGAGCACCATGTAGCCGATCAGCAGCCCCATCACAAAGGCGTTGGGTGCCTGCACCAGATTGCCGTGGAACAGCGCAAACAAAATTGCCGAGATGGTCAGCGCGAAGCTGTCGCCGAAGCGGCGCATCGACTGGAAGATCATCCCGCGGAACACAAACTCCTCCACCAGGGGGGAGACAACGCACAGCTGCAGGGCGGTCAGGGCCAGCAGGGCGGGCTTTTGCGGGATGGCGATGCTGGTGTGCGGGTCCAGATTGACCGATTCCAGCAGCGAGGTGAGCAGGTTGGAGCTGGCCAGCCCGATGACGCTGACCCCCAGCGCGACACAGCAGCTCAGCGCGCCAAAGCCGGGGGAAAAGCGGCGCAGCGGAAAGGCGGTGCGCAGAGGGACCCGGCACAGCAGCACAAAGACAAAGAAGGGGATGGTCAGGCAGATGACCGAGGAGAGCAAATTGGCCATCAGGATGACCGAGGAGGAGGCGATGACCTGATCGCCGTAGACGCGGATGACCGGCCAGGCCAGCGCGAACAGCCGCAGCAGCAAAAACGGGACAAAGCCGGAAAGCAGAAAATAAAACAGCACCGCAAAGCCCAGGCCGTTGGCGTAAAACTGCAGCATCCTGCGCTCGGTGATGACCGGCGGAGGCGGGGTGAAGCCGTAGCCATCGACATAGGTGTAGCTGTTGGGGTCGGTGCCCAGGTTGGACGGGTCGACCGGTTTTTTGGTGTATCTTGCCATAAAATTCCTCCAGGAAAAAACAAACGGTAAAGGGGGTCAAAAGAAAAGGGGGTCCAATAGCGGTTCGACATCTTTTCTGCTTTTCAGTATAGCACAGATTTTTTGGGAAAATGTTAAGACAAAACTAATTCTTTGGCTTCAAATGCGGCAGGGAAGGGAGGAAAGGGACAAAAAGCGCACCCCACATTTGTGAGGTGCGCCGGAAAGAAGCTGTTTTGTTTATTCGACCGTGACCGATTTTGCAAGGTTGCGGGGTTTGTCGACATCCAGTCCCTTGGCCACGCTGACATAGTAGCCCATCAGCTGCAGCGGCACCACCGCGAGGCTCGCTGCAAAGCAGGGTTCTGTCTTGGGCACATAGACCGCAAAGTCCACCGTGTCCTCGATGGCGTAGCTGCCAAAGCTGGTCAGCCCCATCAGGTAGGCGCCGCGGCTCTTGACCTCGACCAGGTTGCTGACCGTCTTTTCAAACAGCGCCTGCTGGGTGGCCACCCCGATCACCAGCGTGCCGTCCTCCACCAGGCTGATGGTGCCGTGCTTGAGCTCGCCGGCGGCGTAGGCCTCGGAGTGGATGTAGCTGATCTCCTTCATCTTGAGACTTCCTTCCAGGCTGATGGCGTAGTCCAAACCGCGCCCGATGAAGAAGATGTCGTGGGCGTTGGCGTACTTGCTGGCGAACCACTGGATGCGCTCCTTGTCCTCCAGCACCCGCTGAATCTTTTCCGGCAGGGCCTGCAGCTCGCCGATGAGGGCGCGGCAACGCTGCTCATCGATGCAGCCGCGCACCTGGGCAAGCTTGGTGGAGAGCAGATAGACCGCCGCCAGCTGGGCGCTGTAGGCCTTGGTGGTGGCCACCGAGATTTCCGGCCCGGCGTAGGTGTACAGTAGGTAATCGCTCTCACGCGCGATGCTGGAGCCCACCACGTTGACGATGCCCAGCACCGGCACGCCCTTGTCCTTGGCAAGGCGCAGGGCGGCCAGGCTGTCGGCGGTCTCGCCCGACTGGGAGACGACGACCACCAGCGAATTTTTCACCAGCTTGGGGTCGCGGTAGCGGAACTCGGAGGCAAGGTCGATCTCGACCGGCAGATCGGTCATCGCCTCGATGACATATTTGGCCGCCGCCCCGACGTGGTAGGCAGAGCCGCAGGCCACAAAGTAGATGCGCTCCAGCTGCTTTAAAAAGGCGTCGTCCAGCCCGGCGGCGGAAAAATCAATCTCCCCCTGCTCGTTTAAATAGCTCTGGATGGTGTCGCGCACCGCCTGCGGCTGCTCGTGGATTTCCTTGAGCATGAAGTGGGCGTAGCCGCCCTTCTCGGCAGATTCGGCGTCCCACTGAATCTGCACCGGCTCCTTTTCGATCTCCTCGCGGTCGATGTTGTAAAAGTGGACGGCGCCGGCCGTCAGCTGCGCCATCTCCAGGTTGCCGATGTAGTAGACGGTGCGGGTGCTGTCCAGGATGGCCGGTACGTCCGAGGCGATGTAGCAGCCGTCCCCGTTCTGGCCGATGATGAGCGGGCTGTCCTTGCGGGCGACAAAGAGGCTGTCGGGGAAGTCGCGGAACATCATGGCGAAGGCATAGGAGCCGCGGATGCGCAGCATGGCCTGGGAGATGGCGGTGAGCGGTTCGCCGCTCTGCTTGTAGTAGGAGTCGATCAGCTTGACCGACGCCTCGGTGTCGGTCTGGGAGTAGAAGCGGTAGCCGGACTTGGTGAGCTTTTCCCGAATCTCCTGATAGTTTTCGATGATGCCGTTGTGCACCAGCACCACCGACAGGTCGTCGGTGCAGTGCGGGTGGGCGTTTAGCTCGCTGGGTTCGCCGTGGGTGGCCCAGCGGGTGTGGCCGATGCCGCAAAGTCCCGGGACGGCGCGGCCGCAGTCGGTCTTTTCCAGAAGGGCCTTGAGCCGGCCTTTGGCCTTGACGATGTTGATTTTCGCATCGGGGGCGCTATTTTCCCGGACGGCGATGCCGGCGGAGTCATAGCCCCGGTATTCCAGCTTTTCCAGCCCCCGCAGCAGGATGGGGGCTGCCTGTTTTTTACCGATATAACCTGTAATTCCACACATAAAATGAGTTCTCCTCCTTTGCGGCCATGGGGGCCGCCTGCTTTTTTATTTTGCTTTGCAGCGAAGGGGATGAGGCCCCTAGGCGAGCCAGTTGTTTTTGATTTTGGGGGTTCCGCCCCCGGGGGGGGTTTGTGCGGGGCTGGTGGCCCCTGCGGCCCCTGATTTGGGCGCTCCGCCCCAAGTCCCCAGGGGAGTTTGTGCGGGGCTGGTGGCCCCTGCGTCCCACTATGCAGGCGCTCCGCGAGAGCATGGCTTTGCCATGCTCGGCACCCGGGTGACTTTCGTTTCACGACGAAAGTCACCAAAGGCGTGTCAGGGGGGATGCCCCCTGAACCCCCTGAGGGGGACGCTTCGCTCCCCCTGCGGCAAGCCGCACCCCCTCGAAAGGGGAATGTGCCACTAACCTAGCTGGATTTGCCACTTTGAGATGATACGCCAACTGGTGTTGTCGTCTCCTTGGGTTTTGGCGGGGAGATATTTTTTGCTTTCAATCCGTGGCACGAGGGGATTGGTTGCACGTTTGGATGCAACTTTTAGGGCGATTCGGGGTATAGGTGAAGGGGGATTTTGGAAGCGAACCGGAAACGAAGTGGCGGAAACAGAGGGGAGGGAAGGAGACTGAATCCAATAATGTCACGA
>QWCH01005791.1_pt1 | contig 16799 bp, 19 predicted proteins | sample 1972671 | NCBI WGS metagenome assembly QWCH01 (sample SAMN09866713, study PRJNA288562) | Human gut metagenome isolate term3_stool, whole genome shotgun sequencing... | isolation source: gut | host: Homo sapiens | place: USA: California | reverse complement strand
CTTTTGCAATCTCAAAAGAGTTGGTCTTGTAGTTCAACGGATAGAATAGAAGTTTCCTAAACTTTAGATCCGGGTTCGATTCCCGGCGAGACTACTTTTGTTTTTCTTTCTTTTTATCTTATTTTATTAATAGATAGCTAGTTATACTTGACTTTTGAGTGTTTTGTATATCGTTTTTGTAAAGAGAAAATAAATAAAAGAAGATTTTTTCTTACCGCAATTCTTACCGCATCCTTGTTTTGTCGATAAAATATTGTCTATATTTGCGTAAGTTAAATAAACAGATATATTATGGCAACAGTAAAATTCTATTTGACACGTCCGAAGTCAAATAAGCCTACCGCTATTTTTTTTCTGATGAATTACGGTGCATATACTATTTTACCCGATGGGAAGAAAAAGTACTTACCGTTGAAGTATTATACTAATGAGACAATTTTGCCGGAAAGATGGGATACGAAAGTTGGTGCTCCGATCGCTCCTACAGCGAGGAATCATCGGATGAACGCTGGTGAGTATAGAGAACTGAAAGCGGCTTTGGATAATATCGAAGTTACGGCTAAAGATGTGTTACGTCGGTTGGAGAATGACGGTATCCAGCCAACGAATGAGCTACTAACAAAGGAGTTGGATAAGATATTTAAAGGTTACAAGGAGATAGAACCGGATAGAGATGTCAAGGATTTACTTTGTTTTGTCAAATCCTTTATAGAGAAAACTGATAAGAAACCTAATACTGTGAAGGGGTATAAGCAAACAGCTCGTGAGATTGAGGGGTATATTGCATTAACAGGGAAAAGGCTACAATTTGAGAATGTAGACTTGGATTTTTATTTGTCATTTGTTGAATATTTAACGAATAAAGGTTATTCTCCAAATACGGTTGGTGCTCGTATAAAGGATTTGAAAATGTTTATGAATGAGGCTTATGAACGTAATCTACATACAAATATGGATTTCAAAAAGAAGCGTTTTAGTAAGCCTAAAGAGGAAACCTATTCTGTCTACCTCAATAGTGATGAGCTAAAGAAAATCTACAAGTGTGACTTAAGTGATGAACCTCGATTGGATCGGGTTCGGGATTTGTTTTTGATAGGCTGCTGTACAGGATTACGTTTTAGTGATTTGTCTTTGTTGAGTTCTGATAATATTGATAATGTAGAGAGTGTAATTACTATAAAGACTGTGAAAACCGGTAGGACTGTAGTTATCCCTTTGCATGCGATAGTTCGGCAGATATTGCAGAAATATGATAATGAGTTGCCTCGTGTTCCTTCAAATCAAAAATTTAATGATTATATCAAAGAGATTGCGAAGAAGGCTGAGATTAATGAGCCAATCTTATTGCAAAGAACAAAAGGTACTTTAACTTATGCTGAAACGAAGCCTAAATATGATCTTGTAACGAGTCACACGGCTCGGCGTTCTTTTGCCACGAATGCTTATTTAGCAGGATTGCCCCCCATTAGTATAATGAAGATAACGGGACACAAGACGGAATCTTCATTCATGAAGTATATTAAGATCTCGGAGAAGGAGAATGCTATACAGTTGAAAGGACATGAATTTTTTAATCAGATAGTAACTTGCTAATTGATTATTTTTATGGAAAATGTAAGATCGTATTGTGATGATATTCTAGATGTTATACATAAATTTGGGGAAGAGTATATCTATGACCCCAGAACTAAAATCATTGATGGGAAAGATTTGTTTGTTTCTGTTGATAATAATATCAATAACGATATTGCATACTCTGATGATTCGGACAATAGATCGAATGAGGCTTGTGTGAATTTGGGTTTAACTTTTGCGGTTGGTCAACATTGTGAGAAATTACGTGTAAAATATGTAGATGCGATAAAATCTCGATTGTTAGGGATGGATCCTAAAGCTAGAATGGTCTATGCGGAGGAAATATTACAGCGTTTATATGAAATACAGCTAAATCATCCCATTTTTCATTCCAAAGTATTTCAAAAACTTGTAATACCGTTTTTTTTCTCAGATGTCACAGAGGCTTTTGAACGATATGACATTAATCTGTGGAATATCCTAGTAAATTGCCAAAAAAAGCACGGTACATTCTTTTGTTATTGGCTAAAGTTCCTTAAGCATCATTATGATACGATAGGGCTACAAAGATGTGTTTATAGTGAAAGTGATAAGAGGAATTGCCAAATGCTTCTCAATGTGGGCTGTCGAATGTCTCTCAAGAGGAATTGCCAAATGCTTCTCAATGTGGGCTGTCGAATGTCTCTCAAGAAGAATTGCCAAATGCTTCTCAATGCGAGCTGTCGAATGTCTCTCAAGAGGAATTGCCAAATGCTTCTCAAGAAGAACTATCAAATGTTTCTGATGAGAGTACTGATAACTTATCAAACATAGAGGATGAGTTTTATAAACTATTTGATAGCTATGACAAGGGTGTTGTACTCGAACTGATAAAAAAGTTAGAGGAGTTTAATATAGTAAGAGAGCGAGATTATGTCTGCAAATATAAGAATTATCTTGCCAAATTAATGATATTCATGAAAAATCAGGGGATTCTTAAATATAATCGGCTAGTGCCTGTAGCACGTATCTTTTATGGCTATTTTAATCTTGTAGTTAGAAAAACATCGATAGGAGAAAATAGTGTTACAGAAAGAAACATACGTGTGATAGAGAATCGTGGGACTATGGGGCTTTCTACAGACGAGATCGAGGATTTTAAGCTTATCTGTGGTCATTTTCCTAAATAGTTATTTCCATTTGGAAAAGGTGGAAAAAGTGGAAATGCTTGATTGATAAACTTTGCGCCATAATTTTAAAATCATAAATTATGGTACAGACATTATTAATACAAGCTTCGCTGTCTGATATCGAAGCTGTTGTTCGTAAAGTACTTGATGATCGATTAAATGATTTAATACCTCAGAGGAAAGAGGATACTCCTTTGTACCTTACTCGTGATGAGGCTGCAAAGATGTTACGAATCACTTTGCCAACCTTAAATGATTGGACAAAGTTAGGGAGGATTCCCGTTCAACGAATAGGGAGGCGTGTTCTTTATGCCCTTTCTGATATAGAGAATGCCTTGGAAGGTAGGAAAGGAGGACGTAAGAATGGATGAGATAGCTTCTAAATACTATGTGTATCTATCAAGCTGTAAGGAAGGACATGATTCATGTACTGAATATAGTAGTATGTTTCATGATATGGTACATGGTCATATGTTATATGATACGGTTGACTTTGTTCTTTATCAGAAAGATGTTCCAGAAATAGATTTGTTATCGGAAGTATCGCCATATTTGACGAATAGAAGAGATTGCATTGGTGAAGGTGGATCCTCTTATGTATGTGGGGAATATAAGGGGTATAAGGTATATGTAAATGATAAAATGTTAAAAATAAATACATGTAGCTTATGTAAGTATTACTACGGTACCAACATGCACGATTTCCCTTTAGAGGACGTACGGAAAGCCATTGAGAGGATAGGAGAGGATTTAAACATCCCTATGGATAAGGTCACTGTGACTAGACTGGATTTAGCAGAGGATTGGGAGTTACAGCGGTCTCCAATAGAATATTTCAATCGGATGTTAGATTTACCTTATTTTAGGCGTCTTTCATATCCTACAGGAATTACGTTTCAAACAGCAGAGAAAGAACTTTCGTTTTACGATAAAGGAAAGGAACAGGGGAGTAATAATAAGAATATAGCTCGATGCGAGTTTCGGATAAAGAAAGTTAGGAAGTACTTTGGGAAATCGGTTACTGCGTCAATGTTATATGATCCTAGCTTTTGGAATGATTTGCTGGATCGGTTCTTATCTTGTTATTCCAAAGTCAAGGTGAGTAAAGAGTCTTTACCTCTTGATAAGATAGATGGAATAAAGAGTTTTCAAGATTGTATTTTATGTCATTGGGTTAATCGTAAGGGGTTTGATCCGTTGAAGTCTGAATTGAATGCTTTTGTGCGTGATGGAGGATTGACGCAAAGAAACTATAAGTCTATTATAGGAAAGATCAAGAGGTGTTGTTTCTCTTCTCAAGGAAAAGACGTTGGCCCAGAGATGGAAGAATTTGATGTGAAATTCAGGTCATTTTTGAAGTTAAAGAGATTTGATTAAATATCATTGTTTTGCCTATATTTGAGGCTTACAACGTATCTAGGCTTAGGTTTTTCCTAATAAAATGTAGGAAATAATACCCTTGTCGGGGATCTGTCAAATAAATTTAGAGAGGTGGGGGATATTTCCGAGGAGGTGGTATCTCTCGCTTCTTTTGTTTTTAGAGGATATTGTTCTGTAAATGATTTTCCAAAAAAGAATCACGATAAAACGGAATTTAGAAAATGTTCGTTATATTTGCGTGAGGTAATCACTAAAAGATGAAACAACAGATAATTAATAAGCTAAGAGGCTTTTTCTCTTTGCAACCAATAGAGAAAGCATGGGTGTTTGGTTCCTGTTCACGTGGAGAGGAGACGAAGGATAGCGATATTGATATTCTGGTTCGTTTTGACTCCCACGCTCGTATTACATTATTCAAGTATGCTGGTATGGTGGAAGCTCTAAGCCAATTGTTGCATCGTAAGGTTGATTTGGTGGAGGAAGGACAATTGAAGGATTTTGCCGTTTCTTCTGTAGATCGGGATAAAATATTGGTATATGAGAGAGAAACCTAAAGATAATACACGTCTACGGCATATGCTGGAGGCGATAAATAATGTCATTGAGTTCACGACAGATGTGACTTTTGAGGAGTATTCCAGAAACAAGATATTGCGTTTTGCGGTCATCAAGAATTTGGAAATTGTAGGGGAGGCGGCTTATTTGATTACAAAGGAATTTCGGGAGGAACATCAGGAGATCGCATGGAATGAGGTCATAGGCATGCGCCATGTGTTGGTGCATGGATATTATCAGATTCGGGATGAGATTGTGTGGGGAACCATTCAAACAGATCTATTTCCGCTTAAGGATAAGATAGAACAGTTGATCTGTAAATAAGCTTAATGTATTGTTTTAGAAAATAACCCTTTGTCGGGGGTATGTCAAATAAATTTAGAGAGGTGGGGGATATTTCCGAGAAGGTGGTATCTTTCGCCTCTCTCATTTTTTAATATTGTCACTATCAGCCACTAGTCCTGTATAAGGTCATGCTATTTGCCATATAAGCTATTTTTAAGCCCGTTTCAGGCACTTTCCTCTCGTTTCCGATCAACTCGCCTTCTCTCCTCGAAGTATCCTAAAAGAGGCTGTAAAAAGATTGTCAGCAAATCTCTTTGTTTTATGACTTATATGTAATACATTTGCGATGTATTGAAAATAACGTAGAAGCGTTAAGATATTATCTCACATTTGGAATCTGGACAATTTCATCGGGCGGGATAATAGTCAAGATGCTCCTACGCTTGTGTTGCTATATACTATCCTATAAAGGAAAACTATATACCTCATAAAGCGTGGGGCTATTGTATATTATCGTTCGATGGGCAGTCCAGAGCCTCAAATGTGATAATATCAATAGTCCTCACGCTTCTTTTATTTAGAAACTACCGAACGAAGGGGACAGGGAGGGTGAATAAAAGAGAGCCTATGAGAAAAGAATTCATTGTTATCTTATTATTTTGTATACCATATAATAATATGGTCAAGCTTTATTAAGTAGGGATACAAGTCTTGATGTATCCTTAAAGAATCTAAATTACAATGATTATCAAATGATTAAACAGTTACGTATTATTTAAATAATAAAATACATATGAAACAAATAAAGATGAACTTAGTAATACATAAGTATATATACGCCTATGTATCAGAATGTAAGTTGTTTGCCGGTTTATTTAAGAAGAAAGTTATGGTTTTGGTTGCTATGTTTTTGGGTATTGGGACAATAACGGGAATAGCCCAAAGTTATAATTCACCTTATAACATAAACTTGTTGTATCAAGGAGCGGCGATATTGCAGGCTAGGATAGATGCGAACAAAGATAAAGTAAGTGATAAAGTAAATGATGTATTTGATACGATAGATGATGTTGAGATAACTATTGGAGGATTTAATGAACCTCAGAAGAAAAAATTAAATGAGTTTTATGAGGCTGTGGAAAAGACAAGAGTTAATTATTCAAATAATGATGAGGTTAGGGAACTCTTGTCATGGTTAGATAGCTGGAAAAGGTATTTTAGATCATGGGCTAAATCACAGAGAAGGAGATGATGATAAGAAAAGTTATATTACTGTTAACCGTTATATTGGTAACATTTGCTGCCGTTGCTGAGACGATACACATATCTCCTCAATATTGGTGTAAAAATGCAGATGTTGATCCTAGAGCTTATAATAACTGGGAAGCGACATACGGTATTATAGGTATAACAATCAATGCGGAAAGATCATATGTGGAGTTGAGAATAGGCGATGAATATCATCTATTCAATGTGTTATCGACAGATCAAATAGCTAAATATACCTATGAGACAGTTTGGGTGATAAAAGCCCTAAATGAAAATGGAGAAAAAATGGTTTTTCAGCTACGGGTAGCTAGTAATACACTGAAAGTTTTTATGATAAGCAGAAGAGGAACTATGGGCTTTTTAGAAGAAAATTAAGTATGGAACTTTTAGAGATCTGGTGTAATGTATATTTGTTTAATGATTGTTATTTGCCAGATAATAATTAAATTAGGGTATATAACCTTTGCTGTTGGTATCGCTCCTGTTCTATTACGAAATGGAGTGATACCAATAGGTGGAGTGGTTAATTGAGTACGTATAGTTTCATATGGCTTGATCAGAAACAATATTAAAAGAAAAGGCTGTGGTAAATCGGACGATATGGATTTTTGAACTTATATTTGTGATAATAAAAACATGTGAAGAAAAAGAGTTAATAACAGATATTAGTTTGGTATGAAGACAAGTAAATGCTTTGATCATGTTTCTTGTAGCTGGGATTGTAAACCTCGTATTACCGGTTTAATACATGATCCGGTTGAGGAATCAGAAGCCTATTTATCCATAGAGAAGGAGTTGGAGGAAAAGTTACGATCTTACTTCTCTGATAAAAAAATTGATTCTGGTAGCTGGTTTCGTACTCCGGTCTCATGTTTCGAGTATTGGCAAGTGATGAAACGTTTTTTATGGGAGGACTATCGAATAGAGTGGAGATCCCCGTTTGAATTGAATCCTACTATATTCAAGGATGATCTTTAGGGGGTATTTGGGGTACGAATGGCTTTATTTGGCGTGGATCGGGGCGGCACCAAAGGAGGAGGCTGCGAGTGGATGCGGAAGACGGCGGCGGGGACACCAGCCCCGTTTTCTATTGTGGTGCTTGGCGATGAGGATATGAAACATAAGCCTATTCCTTGTGAATAAGGGGTGACAACTGATAAAGGGTATTATAGATCTGTCCTATATCGTGCCTTAGAGGGCAAAAGAAACGGTCTGAATACGAGATAACACTAATTAAAAGAAAGGAGTAAGGTCGTGAATATGGTAAAAACGAGGTTTTTGATCTTCTATTCGATAGTGTGTACTATGGTATTAAATAAGTTGTTCCTAATTTGAGGCGTTATGGTGTTTTTGGTGTTAGCTTGTATAAGTTTGATTATCTTTGAATTATCGTTTTTTATGATCCTTGCATTCAAGACAAGGCCGGAGCGATGGACATTTAAGTCTTTTTGTCTTTGGTTGGTTTCTTTGGTCTCGTGGTGTTGTTTTCCACCATTGTACGTGTGGATTGAGCGGAAGTGGCGGCAGGCTAGTCTAAGAAGGGTGCTATTTGTGCTGTTATCCCCAGTCTCTTTTCTTTTCTTGGTGGATGCCTGTACGTTCGATCCGCATCGCTTCATCCATAGCCTTAATAGCCTGATAATAGATCTCAATGCTATTAATAGAGACTGGACAGGGATTGATACGCTGTTATCTCTAATCTCTCTTATTTACTTAGTATATATCTGTTCATTGGTATGTAAGTGCGTCAATAAGCCTTTCTATAACCGAAGAGATCTTTCAAGCAAGGTAGGGATAGGGGCAGCATACAAGATTGTAAATTCTCATGGCCGGAATGGGGATACGGATGAGGTTGACATTAGGTTTGATTCGGGTTGTGAAACGGAGAGTTCCAACAAAGGATGAAGACGAATCCCCCGGCTCATTGGAGTATATCGGAAGATGGTGATTTCCCATTCGATGAGAATTAGATGATGGAATTTACTTCTTTATGGATATAGATCCTAGAGAGAATAAGGCATATATGTGATATGGAGGGACTTCGATAATTGGAGTCGGAATGATTTTCGCCATACAAGATCCTTGGTGGTAGGTCGAAAATGAAACAAGTTACCGATGATAAATCGAGTTTTTTTGCAATCTTTGTGTTAAAGAATTTATGTATAGAGAGAAGTTAGCCATGATGAAAAATACTTACAGAACTATCTATGGAGCGATTGCTGGTGATATTATAGGTTCGATGTATGAGTTTCGTTCTGTCAAGAGCAAAGACTTCGAGTTGTTTCCGTATGGTGCCTGTTTTACAGACGATACGGTGATGACATTAGCTATCGCACGATGGCTAATGGAGGATGTCACCCGCTCAGAATACACGCTTGTAGACACTATGTGTGAATTTGGCAACCGTTATCCGGCTGTTGGCTACGGTGGCCTTTTCTGCAATTGGTTATGTAATGATCCAACCCCCTATAACTCATGGGGGAATGGTTCCGCTATGCGTGTTAGTGCGGTAGGTCTTGTTGCTAAGACTTTGGATGAATGCTTGCGCTTAGCGAAACAAACAGCCGCAGTATCACACAATCATCCGGAAGCTATAAAGGGAGCGCAGGCTGTAGCTGCAAGTATATTCATTGCGCTACATTGGACTGGGGAAATAGACGAATTAAAAGTATACATAAGAGATTTTGTTACCAATCAGTTCGAATATAACATGAACCGTACATTGAATGAGATTCGGCCCCGATATGAATTTGATGTATCTTGCCAAGGTAGCGTGCCTGAGGCTATCATCGCATTTTTAGAAGCCGATAGTTATGAAGATGCGATAAGAAATGCCGTGTCACTCGGTGGTGACGCTGATACGCAAGGTGCTATAGCTGGCGCAATAGCGGCTTGTGTTTATCCAATTCCTGAATACATTATTAAAGAGTGCCAGAAACGTTTATCCGATGATCTGTTGAAGGTCGTCATCCGTTTTGAGGATTATCTTGACAATGAATGGCAAAATAAGATTAGTTTGCCCTGTTCGTGCTTGCAACCCAAGCGTGAAACGGTTGAGCCTGAGAAATATGTAGATATTATACGAGACAATATTGATTTGATACACAAATCAATTAAAATCGCAGTGGTGATGGTTGCATTTATATTGGTCAAAATATTATGGGTTTACTGGTCGTGTACTGATAATGGTACATGGGAGGATGAGAAGGGGGAACTCATTCAACGTCGGGATTTCCTGATCGATCGTGTAGTAACTTCACCACGTGCGTTGTTGTGTGAAATGCCAGAAGGAATTGGAACACAATTTCAAGGTGAGTGGGCGTTGTATTCTTGTTCAATGCTGGCGGCAGCCTTATTCAATATGTCGAAACTTTATCCCGAAACAAAAACAGAGAATCTAGAGAACATAGATAATCTTATTGAGATGGTACTTTCCTTTGAGTTGAGAAAATATGATGCTGAGCGTTGGGGCGAGGATCCTCTGGAAACATTGGATGGTGACAGGAGCCATATTTCATATATCAGTCATCTTGCGTGGATGATAAGCGAGTATAAGATGGCCGGAGGAAATGATAAATATAATAACTTGTTTGATGATCTTTGCGGAACTATGAATCGTCGGCTTCTTCGAAGTAAAAGTCTAAACTTACCAACATATCCAAACGAATGTATATATGTCCCTGATATGCTTGTTGCGATTGTCGCACTGAATAATTACTCGAAATTAAACAAGGGAAAATATATTTCTACAGTACGTAAATGGGTGCGAAAGGCTAAATCTGAATGGCTTGACAAAGAAACAGGTCTACTTGTCTCATTTTTGAGTGAGGATGGCATACCGTTTAAAGCTGCCCCGGTGAAAGGCTCGTACTCCGCATTAAACTGTCTATACCTCACGCAGATAGATTCAGTATTTGCAAGAGAGCAATATCATAGGCTCAAATCCCATTTTTTGCAATCGGGTTTATTGTTTGGTATACGGGAATATCATGATTATTCGTGTTGGTTGGGATTTGACATTGATGCGGGCCCGGTACTGTTCAACCTCAGTCCATCCGGAACAGCATTCGCTGTGGGGTCAGCAACATATTTCAATGACGTGAGAGTACGTAATAATTTCTTACGTACGGCGGAAATTGCAGGACATAGTGTGATGTGGAACAATACTCGACATTATTTACTAGCGGAAATAGCACTTGTTGGGGAATGTATCATGTTGGCAATGCGAACAACAACTCCATAGGAAAGAAATGGAACTTTATATGACCATGTGATCTAATTATAAGGGATAGCTGTCCTAAATAGAAATGTAAGTGTTATGGATCTACTTTATACAGAACCTTCGGGAGCAAAAGAAACGGATTGGATACGAGATTATGATAATTATAAAGAAGGAGTATGAATAAGGTGAAATAGTAGTTCTTAATTTGAGGCATTATGATGTTTTTTTTATTAGTTAGTGTGATAGTTTTGGGTGGTGGGTTACTGGCCTTCATAATCCTTCTATTCTGGGCAAGACCGGAGCGATGGACATTTAAGTCTTTTTGCCTTTGGTTGGCTACTTGGGTCTCATGGGTAGGTTGTCCGCCTTTGTACGTGTGGATTGAGCGGAAATGGCGGTGGGCGAGTTGGAGAAGGTGTTCTTATGCGCTGTTATCCCCTATCTCTCTTATTAGCTTAATATATGTTTGCTCGTTTGTATCAGATATCGTCAATAAGCCGTATGGGAGCCGTATGGAGATCTCATACAAGGTAGGTGTAGGATTGCCAGCGTACGAGGTTATAGATCGCACCTATGGAAAAAAGTCGTTCACTTTGGACTATATTGATCGGATAGATATTAAGTTTGAACCGGGTCGTGAAACGGAGAGATTCTATTGGTGGATGAAGACGAATCCCCCGGCTCATTGGAGCATGTCGGAGGACGGTAGTTTTTACTTTAATGAGATTTCGGAAGATGGAACCTTCTTCACAATGCGTATAGATCCCCAGAAGGGTACGGCATGCATAGAATATGGAGCGTGGTAGATAACTGGGGTTCGATTGTCAGGGGGAGGCCCTGTACCTGTGGACGGCAGCAGGGGGCTTCTATCATTCCTCTGTTTCCCTTTGGATGTTTATGAGTTAAATAAACTACTTGCGATACCGCTGTATGGCAGTGTAATTTGGATATAAATATTGATTTCGCAGTGCAAATGTGATGTTTACAGATACGATTAAGGAGAGGTTTTATTACCGCTATTCTTACCGCAGGATCTTTGTTTTGAATTTTTGAATTGATCTATAGATATTTACGGTGATTGTTGGTATTCCCGGCGAGACTACTTGTATGACTGTTCGAACAATTGAGGAAAGATCCCTGTCTTTTTGATGGATTGTATGATTTTGCCGGGGAAGTACGTAAAGATATCCTTTAGAGACCTATTTGATAGGCGTATATCGGTATAGTAATTGTCCCAGTCCCAGTAGAATGGAATTTCCTCTCGATCTATGCGTCCGCTTGGGTAATGATAAATTCTTGTATCCCATCCTTTCCCATCCGGATTAAATGTAAGTTGCTGCTCACAATCTAAACCGTCTACGACAAACCAATCAGTCCATACATAATTACATAAATCATAGGTGATTTCCTCATACGGATCATAATACGGATCCTCCTCGCAACTACTGAACCCGCATAAGACGGCGATCAATAAGAATATGTTTATTAAATATCTTTTAGCCATAACTCTATACCTTTAAATACTATTCGGAGGTAAAGATACAAATTTAAGGAAAGGATATTTCTTTTTTTTATATCTTTAGCGCAAAATTTTCAGATATATGCAAAAAACATTACGCATTAAGAACGATATTCATGAGCTTTCCATGATGAATCAGTTCTTGGAGGAAGCTGGAGAAGAATTGGGATTAAGCACCGCTTTCATGATGAGCCTGAATCTGGTGATGGAAGAAGCTGTCTCAAATATAATTTTTTATGCGTATAAGGGAGATGTTGAGGATGCCGTAGACATTTCGTTGGTCAGGGAAGGTGGGGAATTGATCGTGACTTTGATAGATCATGGGATTGCTTTCGATCCGACTTTAAGAAAAGACCCTGATATTACTTTATCTGCCGAAGACCGTCCAATCGGAGGGTTGGGTATTTTCTTGATCAAGAAGATTATGGATGAGGTCTCTTATCAGAGAGTAGATGAGCGGAATGTCTTTATCATGAAGAAAAAAATAACCGAATAAAATATAAAGATATGGAAGTAGTTATTGACCAAAAAGGTGAAGAGACTGTAATTAAGATCAAAGGAAGATTGGATACGAATACGGCTCGCGAATGCGAGGAAAAGGTTTTGCCGGTATGGGAGAATCCGGGAGTAAAAGTATGTGTCGATTGTTCTGATTTGGAATATGTGAGTAGTGCGGGCCTCCGATTGTTTTTAATATTACAAAAAATGACGACTGCCAAGAAAGGGTCTTTACGTTTGATCGGTATGCGGAATGTGGTTCGTGAGACCTTTAGTTTGACGGGATTTAACGCTCTCTTCAAGATAGAAGACGCAAAATAAGTGTGAAGGTTAGGAAAAAGGTAGCCGGTGTGTCAAATTTGGCACACCGGTTTTGTATTAATCTTTTAGATCTTTGTCGATGGGGCTATCCCATTTGCCATCGTTTAATATATCAAGGGTGAAGGTCTCGTCTGATTCCTTCGGGGTGTAGAGAATCCCAGTATAACGAATAATGTGATTTATGAGAGGCAGGATGTCATTAACCTCTCTTTCCCGGGTTACTTCATTTATCTGATTTTTGGCCGAGAGGTGTGCTTTGAGCATGAATTCTGGAGCCGGGATAAACGTGAAGAAGGAATGGGAGAAATTTGTTTTCCCGATATCAGAGTCGTTAAAAGTGTCGGTTTGTGTATAAGGCGTGTTTTGAGAAATGCCATTCCCAGTGGTTAAGTCAATCTTGTTTTGATAATTGGAGACATTTATCGTGAAGCTTTTTAGGTTTTTAGGTACGGCATCGGTGGATATGAACTCTATTTTACCGACGATTCTTTGTAAGGTGATATCCTTAATGATTCTTTCTCCCGTTTGTACTTCTTGGGTGAGAAAAAGATGAAACGTATCTGAGACTTTACTGAATAGTGCGGTTTGTCCGGACACGGAGATATTCTTGTCTGAGTGGGCTAGGAAACAAATATGATAGTCGCCGGAGGGCAGTGAATCATAAATGATCGTGAAATCCGGATCTTGAGGCGTGAATTGCTTATGTTTTACCAGAATGTCCGGTTTTCCGCTTTGGTATACGATATAATCGATCCGGTTGTATAAATTATCCGGATCGATATCTGGTGTAGAAGGATCTTCCTCGGCATCGGGATTTTGGGGAATAGGCTCAGGGATATTCAGCTCGGGAATACTCTTGGTTACGGGGAAGGGTAATACTTCCTTTTGTAAATCGATCGTAAACTGTATGGGTGATAATTCCTCTTGTAGGTCGGGGTTAGGTACTTCCTTTTCCGTTCCATTACAACAACAAAAACAAAGCAGACAGGCGATAGCCACTAATTCATTTTTCTTCATAGTTGATATTTTTGGTAAATGTTTGACGCAAAGGAACGATATATTTTGTGAATTAAAAAATATTAAGCTGTTAAATTGGCGTACGCAGGGTTATTTTTCATAGCTTTGTGAATCAACAATGTAATTACCTTAGTTTAATAAAACGGAATAATACCATGAAACGAAAAATCAGAATGGGAATGGTCGGTGGAGGACAAGGCTCGTTTATCGGGGCCGTTCATCGTATCGCCGCTAATTTAGACGGACAGATCGAGTTGGTCTGTGGATGCTTCAGTTCTCGCCCGGAGAATTCATTGGCTACCGGACAATCTTTATTTTTACCGGATAATCGTATTTACGCATCTTATCAGGAAATGATAGAGAAAGAGGCCACCCTGCCTGAAGGCGAACGGATGGATTTTGTGTCTATTGTTACCCCGAATCATGTGCATTTCGGTCCGGCCATGATGGCGTTGGAACATGGTTTTCATGTCGTGCTGGATAAACCGATGACATATACCTTGGATGAGGCGAAACAATTACGTGACAAAGTGAAGGAAACCGGAAAATTGTTTATGCTGACTCATACCTATACCGCTTACCCGATGGTGAAGGAGGCTCGGGAAAGGGTACGCAGGGGGGATTTAGGTAAGATACGCCGTATTTATGTGGAATATCCTCAAGGCTGGCTATATAATGACTGCGCTGATGTTAATAAGCAGGCGGCTTGGCGGGTGGATCCCGGTCGGTCGGGCAAGGCCGGTTGCATGGGGGATATCGGGACGCATGCGTTTAATCTGGCGGAATATATAACAGGGCTGAAGGCCGTGGAATTATGCGGTGAATTGAATACCTTCGTGCCGGATCGTCTTTTGGATGACGATGGGGCGGCATTGATCCGTTATGAGGGAGGTGCGAAAGGGGTGCTGACCGCTAGCCAGATCGCCGTAGGTGTAGAGAATGGCTTGAATATTCGTGTGTATGGAGAGAAAGGTGGGTTGGAATGGCGTCAAGAAGAACCGAATACGATGGTTATGCGTTGGCCGGATCGTCCAGCGGAGATCGTCCGTACTTCCAATGGATATATGTCGGGTATCGCCGCTCATAATTCCCGTACACCGGGCGGGCATCCGGAAGGCTATATAGAGGCATTCGCTAATTTGTATCGGAATTTCGCCTTGGCTTTGCAATCGATTCTGGCTGGTGAGGAACCGGCTCTTGAGACCTTGGATTTCCCTTCCGCCGAAGACGGTGTCCGTGGCATGCGGTTTATCGAGACGATTGTAGCTACCGGATCGACAGAGAATAAATGGATAAAAATAATCGACTAAAAATAATACTATTATGGCACGTCCTGTAACATTGTATACCCTCCAGTGGGGAGATTTATCACTGGAAACAGTTTGTCAAAAAGCGAAAGAATTCGGATACGACGGTGTGGAATTGGGACTTCCCGATCATGTGGATGTCCGACGTACGGATACGGCTTATTATCAAGGAATCAAGGATCTGTTAAAGAAATATGACTTACGGCTTTATGCGATCTCTACCCATTTGGTAGGACAGGCTGTTTGCGATAATATCGATGAGCGCCATAAGGCGATCTTGCCGGATTATATTTGGGGAGATGGCGATCCGGAAGGGGTTCACCAACGGGCTACCGAGGAGATGATCCGGACCGCTCATGCGGCAAAGATGCTGGGAGTCGATACGGTTGTAGGTTTTACGGGTAGTTCTATTTGGCATTATTTGTATTCTTTCCCTCCGGTAACGGACGCGATGATACAAAAGGGGTATGATGATTTCGCCCGTCGCTTTACGCCCATCTTGGATGAGTTTCAGAAACTGGGTGTACGTTTTGCGTTGGAGGTACATCCTACAGAGATCGCGTTCGATACTTTTTCCGCACGCAGAGCATTGGAGGCGGTAAATAACCATCCTGCTTTCGGTTTTAACTATGATCCGAGTCATCTAGGATACCAAGGGGTGGACTATGTGGATTTCATCTATCAGTTTCCGGAGCGTATCTTTCATGTGCATATGAAGGACGTATATTGGAGTGATACCCCCAAGCAGGTGGGTATATTTGGCGGTCATGTTACTTTCGGCGATCCCCGCCGATATTGGAATTTCCGTAGCTTAGGACGAGGAAAGATTAATTTTGAGGAGATTATCCGTGCTTTGAATTCAATTGGCTATCAAGGTCCGCTTTCCGTGGAATGGGAAGATAGCGCTATGGATCGGGAACATGGGGCACGGGAATCTTGCGAATTGGTGAAGAGAGTGGATTTCCAACCTTCCGCACATGCGTTCGACGCTTGTTTCGGAAAGGAATAAATAATTATTAATTACAAAAAACACGAGATTTGATGAGTGTGAGAAAGTGGATGTTTGCCGGGGCCTTGTTATTGGCCGCCGGCTTGAGTTCTTTGGGATTTGCCCAGAAACCGGGGTTGAAGTTTAATCCGGATAAGAAGTTTAAGATTGTACAGTTTACGGACTTGCATGTAAAATGGCAAGACCCTCGCTCGGACATCGCTTTTGAGCGTATGAACCAAGTGTTGGATGACGAGAAACCGGACTTGGTGATTTTTACGGGAGATATTATCTATAGCAAACCTGCGTTGGAAAATATGCGGAATGTATTGAAGACAGTCTCCGACCGTAAAATACCGTTCTCCATTGTTTTCGGAAATCATGATAATGAGCAGGGGGCGACAAAAGAGGAGTTGCTGAAAGTAGCCGAAAGCCTACCGTATAGTTTGACGGCGGATGAGGTCCCCGAAATCTCTGGTGTTGGTAATTACGCCTTGACCGTACGTTCGTCCGATGGTAAGAAGGATGCTTGCGTTTTGTATTGCATCGACTCGAATACCTATTCAACTATCAAAGGGGTAAAAGGATACGATTATATTAAGCGTGACCAGATCGATTGGTATTGTAAGAAAAGCGCAGAGTTTACCCGGAATAACGGGGGAGAGCCGGTTCCTTCTTTGGCTTTCTTCCATAT
>QWCH01003399.1_pt1 | contig 16805 bp, 14 predicted proteins | sample 1972671 | NCBI WGS metagenome assembly QWCH01 (sample SAMN09866713, study PRJNA288562) | Human gut metagenome isolate term3_stool, whole genome shotgun sequencing... | isolation source: gut | host: Homo sapiens | place: USA: California | reverse complement strand
AATGAGTATAGATAACTGCAAATAACAGTTTGTAGGGGAGTTCTGATACTCCCCTATAAAAATGGCTATTTATCAACTGTTTGTTGTGACATAGCCTTGTAGAATAATGCATATTGGCTTTACTTTTCTTTCCAATTTGTGGAAGTAAAGCGAATGGATCAAGGCCGTTTGTCAGATATTGTTTGATTACATAGAATACAGTCTTTTTAGAGATGTTGTATTTATCAGCAAGTTCCTGAAAACACGGTTTAGGCTTTCTGGTTCCTAAGCAAAAGTAGCACGGTCCGTAGATATCTCCGACTGTTTCAACAATATCTTTGTTGCGTAGATAGATTTCCTTTGTTTTCTCTGGTAATGAATCAAAGTCAAATACTTTATCAAACTTAGGTTCTCTAACAGCAATTTGTTTCTTATTGACAAAATGCTGAAGTGTTTGAATATGCCATTCGTTGATTTCAGTTTTCTCTTTAATTCCATTGATGAGAATCGTAACAAAGTAATCTTTATTCATGTAGATTACTCTATGATCAATGTTTAGTTCCATATCATGAAGAATGGAACCTACTTTCAGGTTTAATGTTGTGAGCATTCTAAGCTGTCTCCTTTCACTTCGGGTAATACATCCCTGTAAATCTCAAGTAAATACTGGAAATCAAGCGGTTCTGATTCCATATCAACTTGGATTTTTTTTGTTGCAATATAATGTTTCAGCATGGACATTTCATCAAATACACTGGATAAATCGTAGAATATACATACCATGCGTATATTCTCTGCAAAAACAATATTCATTTCATCCTTGTAGACGATTTCAAACGGTACATGTCTGAATTTTTCCCAGTAGACCTTTTCGACAGCGAGCTTTTCCTTGGCACGCTTTTTTTTCAACACATTTCTTGATGGTTTCACACTGAACACTTTCTCTTTGCCATCCTTGTATGTGACGTAGAAATCGGATGTCATATACGTATGACGGTTTCGTGGATGTTTCACGTTATAGTCGTCACAGATTTCCAACGTCGTTTCGAGGTCTAAAGGATATTGTTCACGAATATCCTCGATTTCATCATTCCATCTCAGGATATGCCAGTAATAGGCTTCTCCTTGTGATAGAAGTTCAACAGTGCGTCCTGTTTTCCAGTCCTTTGGGTTAGAGCAAGTCCCAACACTGCTGATTTCTCTTGTCTGGATCCACGGAAGGTAGGAGGCTCCAGAGCCTTTACCCCTACCCTCGTTTATTTTTGTGTCGTTTTTTATTGACAGCACGGCGGATTCTCTTTCTAGTGTTCTTTTTATAACGTCTTGCCCTACGACGTTGTTCATTGCGAACAGTCATCAAAAACATTCCATTTGAAACTTTTCTACGTCGATAACCAATCATATGTACTGGATCAATCTTGGAAAAGAACGAAACATAACGTGGATAATCATCGAATAAAAGCTGAAGAAGTACACGCTGTTCTCTAAAGGTAAAGTAGTCTACACTTTTGGTGTGAATCATCTGTACCACCTTCATTGGCAGTTCTTCTTCATCTCCTTTACATCTAAAGGCTTCAACTACTTCGTTGTCTGTCAGATGCTTGTCACGCATAAGTACTTCAAGCTGGTATCTTACGATTTTGTAGAAGATAGAACCCTTGGAATAGCAGGTCGAATACATCTTGAATTCAGTATCTCTGTCATACGAGCCTTTGATTGGGATGAATTCCATTCGGTTCATATCCTGAATAAAACGCTGGTCAGGCTGTACATATTCCAAAATACATTTGTGCTTCCAGCATGTAAAAGAACCTGGATACTGGTGCTGAAAGTGATAGACAATGTGTCCAAATCGAGTCATATCTTCTTTCATACATTCTGGACATACACATAGATGTTCATCATTGTGGTATGGAATGATGTCGTACTGGTCTTTAACATCCTGCTTGTAGATTGAAAGTATACTTTTTGACCAAGTATTGTCAGAAATCAATCCAAGCACTTTCGGGAAATAGTCCAGATGACGAACGACTTTCTTTCCATCAATAATACGGTAACTTCTAAGCATATCATTGACGTCTATAAAGCCATTTGCAAGAGCTAGTCGATTCATCCAGCTAACAGGAAGTTCATCAACATCGGGTAAAAATTCTACAGGTAACATATCTTATTCCTCCTTTGTTACTCCTCAGAGACTTTCTCATCCCTGATCACATCTTCATAATAAATCAAGAATAAGAAATTAACCGTATTGCAAAAATCAGTGTTTTTGTATGTACAAGGCTTCTGAAAACTGTTATCATATAGTTGTAAATAGGAAGATGAAGGAACAAATATGCAGATCAAGATTAAAGCTTTGGCCGATATTGAGTTTCTTAGTGCCAAAGTAGACAAAAAACATAATATTATTCACGTACAGGCTAAAAATCTTCTGGACTCTACTGGAAAAGACTGTGATTCTGATGGATGTACAGGCAAATATATAGCTCATGGCTTTGTTGAAATTGTTTATGAGGATTTGAACATTGATGGTTATCGAGTATTTATCCACTTAACAACAAGACGTGCCTTCTGCCCTAAGTGTAATAATGTTGTAAATAGCAAGCCTGCATGTCTTACAAGAGACTTTGTTCCAGACGAGAATGAAGAAAGCTGGTCTGGAAACCATAGAACAACAAATAGATTCCTTGACTGGATTGAGTATCTGGTTTTCAAATATGGAGTTGATGTAACCAGTGAAATGACAGGAGTCAAACCTAGAAGGCTGTATTACATTCGTCAGGCTTATCGTGACAGAAATACGGATATGCACATGGGTGAACGCTCCTTAGTAATTGCCAAGTCTAGACACAATAACAAGAATTTTTATCTGGTCATTGATACGATGTATGATTCAGACCTTCTTAACTACTTCAATTCACCTAAACTAGCTTTAAATTATGTGCTTGCTCTGAAACGGAACAACCCTGCAATTCGTAAGGTAACTGTACCTGCGGATTTTAAATACGTGGATGTATTAGCTCGTGTATTTGGTCAAGATAATGTGCAGTATGATTTCCGTTCCTTGCAGTCAATGATTACTACAGGCTGTTTCAATGCGTACAGAGAGCAAAGAAATTCGGATGATGAATCATCTATAGAAACCGAAGAGCATCTTTTCAGAACCCCAAGAACTCAGCTGACACATGATGAGCAGATTCAGCTTGATAATCTTCTTAGAACATCCCCTGTTTTCCATGATTACTATTATTTACAGCGTGATTACTGGTATTCACTGGATGAAAAGGTTGTTTTAAAGGCTAGAATCAAGAATGCTGATGTTATTGATAAAATCATGAAAGATAAGAATCGCATCAGCAATCGTGATAAAGACAAATCAATTGATGATATTGCGTATGAGCTTGGATGCAATCTGGATTTGAACGAACGTAAAGAATATATTCTATATAAGATGAACAAATCTTGCAAAAAGTATGAAGAAAGTCAATATGATGAAACAGTAGAAGTTGATGTAGATCAGGAGGATGCTTATGAATAGATTTAATCTTGGTGATACTGTCTTTTTCATAGCCAACGGATATCATATTCGAGAAGCCACTGTAATACGCACTGGCTCTGGCTTTTGCACAATAAAATTCAACGACAACGAAACTCCAGCAGGAACAAGAGTTCGAGAATCCAAGTTATTCCAAACTAAGCAGGAAGCTGAAATTGTAGTTGAAAAAACACATAACACACTGTTATACTAGGCTTTGTTGGATGAGCCATAAATCATAACCCTTGTAAATCATCCAACATTTCCTATTTCTAGAGCTGGCATTCAACCCTTTCTGCCAGCTCCTTTTTTGTGCTTTCTCAATTAGAAATCAAGCAAGCATAAAAAAAAGGAGACATTCTAAGTGAATATCTCCAGATTCAATTTCTATATGATTTTACTTTTCACATTTTACTTCTTTAATTCCATACTCATGAATTATATTCTCAGGAGCATTAGAATCAGCAGGATATAGTATTCCAGAAGCTGCATACTCATATTGTTCTAGTTGCAGTACTGCTGGGTCAAATGGTTTAACATCTACGATGTATTCAGTGTAAATATTGTCTTCATCTGCAATCAAATCTGCTTTTATGCATTCATCAATTTCGTCACCAGCATCATCTATTGTTTCTCCGTATGCAACACCAATTAATTCATGTTGGCTCACATTTTCTTCTAAATGTTTTAAAGATCTAAAAATCTCATATCTGTTCATGTATCTTTTCCTCTTATCTTCTTATTCATGAGTATAGCACCACACCTGTTTTCAGACAAGAATCCGAGCAATACGGACATTTTTTCGACCCCACCCTTATTTCAGACCAACTATGAGCACATATTTCATCAAAATATGGCCTTTCTTCCAACTTAAAGATAATACTTTTTACATTTGTATCGAAATTTTGTCCGTATTCCCAATCAGTCAATATGATATACTTGAGTAAAAGAGGCATGAATACTATGAAAAACAGATTTATAATAGCGGTTCTTTCAACAACTTTGCTGTTGTCAGGATGTGCATGTGCAAACAACAAAGAAAAGAAAGAAGAAAAAGTAGTCCAGAAGAAAAAAGAAAAGAAGGAATCAAAACAAGATGCAGTCAGTCTACCTGAAGAAGATGAGGCTAAACTTGTTGTTGATTCGGGGTTATCTAGCTTATATACAGATGAGGAACTTCTTGCTTATGCGAATGATCATCTTAATGATTTCTGGCATACTTACTATTGCTTTATGGCGGGTACATATTTTGAAGGCTCAGGTGAAATTGGAAATAAATTGATTACTGATCCAAATATCCATTCGTTGCAGGATGTTGAAAATGTCTGGTACCAATACTTTTCAAGGAAATACCCTATTCCTTACATGGATATAAATACAAATGTCTATAAAGAAGTTCCTTTCTGGGAAGAAAATGGGCAGGTCTATGAACGATATCGTATTGATGGAATACCACATGTTTCTTTCTTTTTTGACCATATTACGCAAAAGACAGACGATGAGGTATGGTTTGCGTATTATTGCAAAGGACCAGATGGTTCAATTAGCGATACTCAACAGCAATGGTCGTTTGTTTATGAAGATGGACAGCTAAAATACGGAACTATAGTTAGAAACAATTAATAGAAGCTCGAAAGAGTCTTTTTTTGTGTTTGTAGCTCGAAATTTTGTCCGTATTTTACACTTTTATGCCAGCATAAGCACTAAAAACAATCATATGATGACAAAAACGCTATATATCAAAGCTACAATTTGCTACACGTTATGTTATAATGGAGGTAGATATAAAAGCCTTTACATGCCTTTATAAATGAAGTATGGGTATTGTCAGGGTTAGATTTGATAGATTGGAGGAATATTGTGGAAGCTAATTTGATTGACTTGAATCATTACGCAGTAAAAGCAACGCTTAAAACACTGCTTCAAGACAAGACAACAAAAAAGAACATTATTTGGGCAACTACCAGTTACGCTGACAAAGGTCCTGAATATCAGGATACAAAGCAGATTCAGATTGGATTATTGACAGGTTTGAATCCGATTGATCTTCAGCCTCGTGTTTTGAAATCTCTTGAAGAACAACAGTCCCGTACTAAATCTAAGGCCGAGGTGTTTACTCCAGGATTTATAATCAACAATATGAATAACTATCTAGATGAGGATTGGTTTGGATATAAAGATGTTTTTAATAAAGAAAACGATAAATCTTGGATTACAAATGAAGAACCAATTCAATTTGGAGACAAAAAATGGCAAGACTATATTAAATCTACACGCCTTGAAATCACATGCGGAGAAGCTCCTTATTTAGTATCAAGATATGATGCGTCTACAGGTAAGCTTATTGAACCACCTACCCATCGCATTGGACTTCTTGACCGAAAGTTAAGAGTTATTAATGAGAATGTAAATGACCGTGAGGAATGGTTTAAATGGGTCAAGTGTGCTTATGAAAGCATTTACGGCTACGAATTTCAGGGAGATAGTCTCTTGATTGGACGAATCAACTTGTTGATGACTTTTGTTGATAACGTTGAATTCAAATGGAATGAACAACCAACCGTTAAAGAATTAAACGCTATTGCCAACATTATTGCTTGGAACTTATTTCAAATGGATGGTTTAACAGACACCGTTCCACTAGGAGTTCCTCAGCCTGATTATGAGGAATTAACTATTTTCGATTTATTAGGTGAGTCTGAAGAAAAAGAACAAGAAGTTGCACCTAAATGTAAAATTAAAGACTGGAAAACTAATAAATCAGTCTTGTTTAGTGATTTAAAGAAAGAGAGATAATATATATGAAATTTGATTACGTTATCGGGAACCCTTGTTATCAAAAAGAATCTGTTGGAGCAAATTCAAACGATACTCCGTTATACCATTATTTTTTAGATTCATCTTTTGAAATATCAGATAAAGTCGAATTAATTCATCCAGCAAGATTCCTATTTAATGCAGGTGGCACTCCTGCTGAATGGAATAAAAAAATGTTGAATGATCCACATTTTAAAGTTGAAAAGTTTACACAAAAATCAGCTGAGATTTTTCCTGGTACTGATATTAAAGGTGGAGTTGCGATTACATATCGAGATAAAGACAAAAATTTTGGAGCAATTGGTACTTTCACAGCACATGATGGACTAAATAAAATCATTAAGAAGGTATATAAAGAACCTTTTTCTAGTTTGTCTGATACTATTACAAATCGTGGAATTTATAAATATTCAAATCAAGCTTATGAAGAAGAACCAAACGAACTGAAGAAAACAGCAGACAAACGTATTGCTCCAAGTGCATTTGAAAGAATGCCTAAATTGTTTACAACAGAAAAGCCTAATGATAATCACGAATATATACAACTACTTGGTAATATTAAGAATCAAAGAGTATACCGATGGTTTAGAAAAGATTATATTCAACAAGTAGACAATATTAACAAATATAAAGTACTTGTACCTAAAGCAAATGGAAGTGGTACTTTGGGTGAAACTTTAAGCACCCCTCTTATTGCTCCTCCATTAACAGGCTTTACTGAGACATATATATCTATAGGAGAATGTGAAAAAAAAGAAGAAGCTGAGGCATGTTTAAAATATATTAAAACAAAAAAAATTTGCAAGAATTATGCTGGGTGTATTAAAAGTTACTCAAAATAACGCAAAACCAGCTTGGTTCTTTGTCCCTTATCAAGATTTTTCATCGAATTCCGATATCGACTGGTCAAAATCAATACATGAAATTGATTTACAACTATATAGCAAGTATGGTTTATCTCAAGAAGAAATTGATTTTATTGAAACAAACGCAAAGGAGATGGATTAGCATGGCTGAAATCAATGGCATCAAGCTTCAGACTGCTAAGCAGGTCATCCCCAAAATATACGCCTACACTACTCCAGAAGTAAGGAAACATGATGGATGGCTAAAGATTGGATATACGGAACAAGATGATGTTTTAGATCGAATCAAACAGCAATGCAATACCATTGATGTTGAAGGTAAATATGAATGGTCTGGTAATGCTACATTCGAAAATTCAAACGATACATTCACAGATAAAATGCTTCATGCCTATCTCGTAAAACAAGGCTATGAAAAGATACCAAATAAGGAATGGATCAAGATTGGTGTTACTGAGGGTAAATTGAAGTTCTACGAGTTCAGAGAAAATCGTGGAATCTTGAGTAAAGGAAGTGGCGTAATTTCCTACGACTTGAGACCTGAACAGAAAGCTGCTGTGGAATATACAAGCAATTATTTTTCAAAGCATCCTCAGTGTGAATTCCTTTGGAACTGTAAGCCTCGTTTTGGTAAAACTCTGGCTACATATGATCTTTGTAAAACAGTTAAAGCTAAAAAAGTGCTTATCGTAACAAACAGACCTTCAACAGCTACCTCTTGGTATGCTGACTATGAAAAATTCTTAGGAACGGAGTCTGGCTATCGTTTTGTAAGTACTGACCAGAATATCAAAGACAAGCCTCTTGTTCTTTCTAGAGATGAATACGAGTCATTTAATAAAAACAATCCAACAAAGCAGGCAAATTTGATTGAATTTATGAGTCTTCAGGACATGAAAGGGTCTGTATACTTTGGTGGAACGTTTGATAAATTAGAAGCAGAACGACGTGAACATTGGGATTTGCTGGTTATTGATGAAGCCCATGAAGGTGTTGACACTTATAAAACAGATAGAGCTTTTGATAATATTCGAAGGGATTATACCCTTCACCTTACTGGGACACCTTTCAAACAGATTGCAGGCAACAAGTTTGCAAATGACGCCATCTTTAACTGGACATACGCCGATGAACAAAACGCTAAAGAAAGCTGGAATGAGGAGTCAGCAAACCCTTATTTTGACCTTCCAAAACTAACTATGTTTACCTATCAGATGTCTGATATCGTTCGAGAAAAGGTTTCAAAAGGTATGGATTTGGATGATACTACAGCTGATTTTGCTTTTGATTTGAACGAATTCTTTGCAACGAATGAAAGTGGACGATTCATCCATGATGATGCAGTAAATAAGTTCTTAGATGCTCTGGCTACACAGGAGAAATTCCCTTTCTCTACACCTGAGCTTCGTGATGAATTGAAACATACATTCTGGGTATTGAATCGTATCAACAGTGCTGTAGCTTTGGCTAAAAAACTGAAAGCCCACCCTGTATTCAAAGACTATGAAATCGTCTCTGTTGCCGGTGATGGACGTATTGATGAAGATGATGATACTAAGAATAAGAAAGCATATGCTAAGGTTATCGACGCTATTCATAAGCACGATAAAACGATTACGTTGTCTGTTGGTCAGCTGACTACAGGTGTAACGGTTCCTGAGTGGACGGCTGTATTGATGTTGAGTAATATTTCCGCTCCTTCATTATATATGCAGGCCGCATTTAGAGCTCAGAACCCTTGTTTATTCAAGAATGGCTCTGAATATAAAAGAAAAGAAAACTCTTATATCTTTGACTTTGACCCAGCCAGAACTCTGGATATCTACGAGCAGTTTGCAAACAACCTGAAGCTTTCAACTGTTGATGGTCGTGGCACTAAAAAGGAACACGAAGACAACATCAAAGAACTTCTTAACTTCTTCCCTGTCTATGGTGAAGATAAAGAAGGTAAAATGATTGAACTGGATGCTAAACAGGTTCTAAAGATTCCTCGTAAGATTCGTTCTACTGAAGTTGTAAGACGTGGCTTTATGAGTAATTTCCTGTTCAAAGACATTGGAACTGTATTCTCAGCACCAAAGGCTGTTCTGGACATCTTGAATCAGTTCACACCTGCTGAAGATTCAAAGTCTCGTAAAAAAGACGAAAATCCTATGGATGATATAGATGATGTTACTTTGAATGAGGATGGCGAGGTTGAAATCGCTCAGGAAATCGTAATTGGACAGGCTAAAGACATTTTCGGTTCAAAAATCTATGAGTCAGAACCTGTTGAACAGGTACAGACTATCCTAGAAAATATGGTAAAGAAAGAAGAAACAGATGAAATCATCAACAAAGTCGATAAAATGTCTGAAACTCTGAACAAATCCGTAGAAGAACACGTAATTGCTCCTATGATTACAAAGACTGAGGAAGCTTTGAATCAGACAATGAGAAAGTCCGAAAAGAATGAACTTGAAAACACTCTAAAGAAGAAAGCGAATGATATCATTGTTTCTAAGGTTGAAGATTATAAACAGAACTCAAGACTGATTGATATTAATATGAACAAGGATTTAGAAAAAGCTAAATCTGTTGAAGAAAAAGAAACAATTTGCGATACTTATAAAACAATCAAGGAAGAAGCTGTACAAGACATGCAAAAGGCCATCAGTGATGACCTTGCTTCATTCGTACAAGATGCTGCTGAAGAATCTGTCAAGAAAGTCAACGAATCCATTCAAAACGAAAAGAAACGTAAGATTGAAGATGATGTACGTGACCATTTACGTGGGTTTACACGTACTATTCCTTCATTCCTGATGGCTTATGGAGATATGGATGTAACTCTGGAAACATTCGATACAATCATTCCAGACAATGTCTTTAAAGAAGTGACTAGTATTACACTAGATGAATTCCGCTTCCTTCGTGACGGTGGTGACTACACGGATGAAGACGGCAATACAAAGCATTTCAACGGAAATATCTTTGATGCGATGGTATTTAACGATTCTATTACGGAGTTTGTCGAGTTGAAAGATAAGTTAGCTGATTACTTTGACGAATCTATTCCAGAAGATATCTTTGATTATATCCCACCTCAGAAGACGAATCAGATCTTTACTCCAAAGAAAATCGTTAAACAGATGGTGGATTTGCTTGAACAGGAAAACCCTGGATGTTTCGATGATCCTGACAAGACTTTTATTGACCTGTATATGAAGTCTGGATTGTATGTTACAGAGATTGTTAAAAAGCTTTACAACAGTCCTAAATTGATTGAGCTTTATCCTGATTCAGAAGCTCGTTTAAAGCATATCTTTGCTAAGCAGGTGTATGGATTAGCTCCTACAGAAATCATTTATCAGATTGTACTTAGCTTTGTTTTCGGGTTTGACCATAAACACAACATCATTAGAGAACACAATTTAAGATACTTGGATGCATTGCCATACGTTGAGGCTGGCACTCTAAGTGAAAAGCTAGATGAATTATTCGGAGGTAACAATAATGCCTAAACCAAAGAAAGACTGGAAAGCTCTGAACATCAAAATTCAGAGTGAAGTGTATGAACAGCTTGAAAAATATTGCGAAGAAACAGGACTCAGCAAGACCGTAGCTGTTGAGCGTATATTAAGTAAAGCCTTCAAAGAACACGAAAAGACGGAATAAATACACTGGACTGCCTAAACTGCAGTCCTTTTATAATGCTTGCTCGTTATGAATAAAGTTGCATAAAATGAAATTATATTTTATACCATACGCCATCATAGATGTCAACAGTAAATTACGTGTGTCTTCGGTATTCTTTATATATTTCCCCTATAAAATGATATAATATTTACACAAGTGAGTATTATTTAAGTGAGGAGGATTATATCTTGTTATCTGTTACTAAAAGAATTTCAATTGTTCAACAACCAAAATCAGGCTATATTCCACCTAAAGCCTTAACTGCAGAAGTGTATTATGATGATATGAAAATCAATAGAATTAACCCAGCACATAAAGCTATACAAGGCATGGCAGTAGATTATTTAACTAGATATGTAAATGGAACTCCGAAGCACATTGCATTCAAAATTTCTTTGATGGGTGCAAAAAATGTCGATGAACTCGACAATGCAAAAAGATTGCTAAATCAAATAAATGGTTTAGATAGCACTTCTATTTGTGCTGCCTGTCAGTTAGTTGGTTATGATGTAGCATATCGACGTGGTCCAAGATTTTTTTCTCCCGTTGAAACAATTATACCCAGCAATAAAATGATAGCTAATATAATCGTTCTGGTTAAGCGTAGTATTACCTTCTTAAAAAAGAATGGACCGGTCGTTTTAGATGGTTTCACTTTTGAAGGAGGATATAACGGAATTATAAGTAGTGGCGACGGTGATTATTTAACAGCCGATACGCTTTGGGATTTTAAGGTTTCTAAATCAAAACCAGAAAAAAACCAAACGTTACAAATTCTGATTTATTATATATTAGGGATTCATTCCATACATCAAGAATTTCAGCATATAAAGAAACTTGGTCTATTTAATCCAGAATCAAATATAGCTTACACTATATCCTTGTCTGATATTTCAGACAATGTTTTTCAATCTGTTAGTCGAGATGTAATTGGTTATTGCACACCAGACGATGCTAAACAATGGCGTACAGCATCGGGCACAAACAAAAAAGTGTTAAATGAAGTAAAATCATATTTTTCTTATTTGCTTAAAGATACAGGCTTTTCACCAGATAATTATGATGACGGAATATACGATATAACCGTTGATGATTATTGGAGTTATTACAAAAAAATCTCCGACAATCCTAGACCGAAATTTACTCGAACACATTCTATTAAGTTCATTAAAAATTCGGGATATTTTATGTTTGTTTCAGTTGCAGAAAAAGGCACAACATGTCTTTTGCAGGGAGGAAGTTTACGTAGTTTAAAAAAACCTTTGCAATATTACTATAACCGATTGCCGGAATATGCAACTACTATATTACAAAAATTCTCTAAATACTGGGATGCCTTGTACAGCATATCAAAACAAATTCAAGCTGTAGCTTTTGATGAAGAAGAAATGAAAAAAGAATATGAGAAATACATAAGCGAATGTAAGAAACAACACTGTGAAAGCCTAGACTTTGATTTTTGGGATCGATATAAAGGAAATGCGTATAAATTTTCTGGAAAGGTTCATGGTTGCATTGTTGATATAGACTTTTTCAATCACGTATACCTTAACCCATTTGACGGAACTATCACGCCGTATTCTGCTCTATCAATGTATATGAAATATGTTTATAAAAATATTCCTAGTTTGATTGCGACACAAAGGCCTGAAATGTTACCCGCATTTAATCGAGCAATTAAAGAAAATACCGATAAAGAATCAACCGCACTCGTGTTAGCAGATTCAAAAGAAAAAAGAACACTTCCCGTTCTTGAAAAGCATGAGATTGATGCCTATAATGAGCTGGTAACTGATACGAGTATTTATGGAATTTCTAACCGTATGAAGGCTTTGCAGGAAATATACGACCACGGTTTAATAGTAGTTTGGTATGATAATATTTTACCTCATTACGAACTTGAAGAAGAGTCAAATCAGTCGCAAAGTTTAAATATAGGTGAAACTAAACTTATGGATTGCGGAATGGTTGCAACTGTACTGTCAGATAATGGTTATAAATCAATTACAATACAATTTGAAGATGGTACTGTAGTTAAAAATTGTCGTCGGGATAAATTTCGTCAAGGTAAAATTAAAAAACCATCTCCTAAACAAAAGCCTGCAATTCCACAACCAAAAATTTCTTATGTTGGAAAAACAAAAACTATGAATTGTGGTTTGAATGCAACAGTTATTGAGGATTTTGGATGTAATAACATAACTGTACAATTTGAAGATGGGCTTATCAAAAAGAATTGTCGTCGGGATAAGTTTAGAGAAGGAAAAATTGGACATAGAATATAATCCAAATCTTTATCAGGTTTGGCTTTTTATATTCTTGATTTTCATCTATTTAAGAACTATAGTATCCATGAATTAGAAACATAAATATATAGATGTTCTTTTGCTTGTATTTAAATACACTAATTCAAGATATTTATCATCAAAAATTGTTTGATAAAGAAAGAAGGCTTTAATCATGAAATTATTCAAATATATTCTCTGCTTATTTTGCGCTATATCTTTAACAGCTTGTCACCAAGATGAAAAGCAAAATTTTTGGGAAGCTACCATTGATGCTGTTCAATCCAAATCCAAAGATAATGCGTACTTAAAAAACAACTGGAATATTGGTATAAGTTCAGATGAAGGCAAAAAGCATCAAAATATGGCTGCCCGCTATATCGTAGAAAACGACAATGAAACAACTACTACCATATTTGCTTTGCAAAACCAAAATGATAAAGAATATATATCCTATACATATACAACAGATGTAATTGAAGATACAAAAGAATATCAAAAGACAATAACTATTAATTCAACGAATAAGAAATATACAAAGTATGATATCCAATATAATTACTACGAATTTGAGAATGGAAACTACACATATGGAGAAGACGCAACTGGCTCAATATCAATCAATAAAGATGGCATTACATATGATAATGTTCCACTTTTAAATGAAGCAATCCAAAGCTGCTGTACAATAATTGATGATTTCCAGGAAGAATTTGATATCGATTATGAAGAATATGATTTTGATCCTCTACCATATCAAATGAAGGATTTGAATATTCCAAGTATAGATGAGATTCAGGAGGAAACCGCAACTTCTACAGACTACTATGGAGAACAAAGAATCAACGCAAAAGGATATACCCTTGTTGATTGTTTAAGTATTGATAAAGATACAAATGAAGCAACCTATTCAACTTTCAATTACGAAAGACAGAGTGACGAGGAATCAATTCCATGTACACTTTCATTACAAGGTAATAACATTTATCTATTGACGCCAGATATGGATATTGATTTTACTTACTATATTTATAAAACAGACGACACCGTTTACATGTATTCCATAGACTATTCAAGTAATGAAATCATTGAGGATATTACCAACAACGGCGGAAATATGGCCGAGCAAGTTTTAAAAACCACAAATGACAGCTTACGAAAAAAGATTGCAGAACAATAAATACTAAAAGACTGAATCATCAATCAATGATTTCAGTCTTTTTTTATGCCCTTCTCTTTTCTCGAATCCTCGCACAACGTTTTCAGATGAAGCCTCTACTTCTCCATCACCTCCCCTGATTTCATAGTACGTAGGATTATTGTATAACCCATTATAAATATCTGACGAAAACGTTCTCAAATCAATCGAGTATTTTTTCGTGGTTCACTGTATGCGTAGAGCCAAGTAAGAAACGATTTATGGCTTTATGTATGCATAAGGAGGTATTTGTAATGATATGAAAAGCGCAACAAAAATATCAATAATGAGTGGACTCGTAACAGCAGGTGTACTGTTGTGTGGGCTTCCTCATGCTATGGCGGAAAGCGTGCCTCAAAACAATGAGACTTATTATTCTGTTAATGTACCGTCGGAAATCAGTTTAAGCCCTGACCAAGACGAGACGACATTCACGGTTTCAGGAAACACGTATCAAAAACGATGGTTAGACATAGATATTACAAGCAAGAACAATTTCAATCTGAAGAATGGACAAGCCTCTATTCCCTACAAGCTGGACAAGACGAAGTTCGAATATGAACCCCAGTATGTAGACAAAGACAGCGATTCCTTCTCAGAAAGCATTAAGGTTTCAAAGAATGAAGCTGATGTGAAATACTCGGGTAATTATCAGGATCAACTCCAGTTTACGATGAATCCTATAGAAACACGAACCATTCAGCTTGACTGCAACGGCGGAACGGTGAATGGAAAAGATAAGGTTGCTTATACGGTTAAGAATGGAAGCTCTTATGGGCAGTTACCAGTTCCTGTCAGGAGTGGTTATGATTTTGTAGCTTGGAAGGACGATAAAGGAAATACAATTTACACCAAAAGCATCGTAGATACCGCTACTGAACAATTAAAAGCAACTTTTTCTCCAACAATTTCCTCTGGTATCGCGTGTTCATTAAACGGAAATAAATATATTACAGACTTAAGTGGAATTGGACAAGCAGATGTATATGATAATGATACTTTACTTGCAAAAAATTGTAATAACTCATCAAAGTTTGTTGTTGAATATGGACATGAAATAGTATTTAAAAATATTCGACTCGCTAAATGCATACGATATAAAGGTGTAAATAAACCAAACGATGGATGTTATGTTGTCTTAGATGACGATGGTAATCTTAGTGAAATACATGTAAAGTCCAGTATAGATGGCGTAATATTTAATTTGGATTTTATTAGTGTTAGTGAGATAGAAGAAACAATAGAAAATACTAATGCCAAATCTATTGTTTTCGATAAAGACGAGCAAAACAAAAATGAATGTATTGCGGAATTAACTTCGTTTCAATCTAAAGCATGTGCTTATTTATCAAATGAAAGCCTTCATATATACAATCCAGACGGAGGACGAGTTATTGCTCCTGAAGATTGCCAGTATTTATTTGCAAATATAAATGCTACAACGTTGGATTTAACCAATTTGGACATGTCGAAAGCAATGAATTGCTCTTATATGTTTGCAAATTGTACAGCAGAAAATATAAATGTTTCGAACTGGAAAACTTCAAATATAAACAATATTGCAGCTATGTTTTATTATTGTATAAATCTAACCAATCTTAACATAACTAGCTGGAATACAAGTAACGTAAGTAATGCATGGGAATTTCTTTGGGGTTGTGAAAACTTAAAAGAATTCGATATGCGCACTATTAATTTGTCTAATAATAAAAATTTCAGCAGAATGTTTGGTCAATGCTACAAGCTTGAAAAAATTTATGGACTAGAACATTTATCCACCAAAAATGCCACAGGTATGGCTGCAATGTTCCAGAATTGTAGATTGTTAAAAGAAATTGATATAAGTTCTTTTGATACTTCTAATGTTTCATATATGCATTACATGTTTGCTTATTGTACATCATTAGAAAAGATAGTTGGTTTAGAAAATCTTGACACATCAAAATGCAGAAACTTTCGATCTATGTTTTCAGATTGTTGGAAAATATCCGAGTTAAAACTTGCAAAATTCAACACTGACAATGCTACTGATTTTTCAAATATGTTTGCAAATTGTAAATCATTACGAAGGACATATGCCACAGATGACTTCAAAACCACAACAAATAGTGAATGTTTAAATATGTTTTTAAATTGTTACAATATACAAGGTGAGAAAGGAACCACATATGTAAATACATTCATTGATTCAACTGGTGCTCGTATAGATGGAGGACCTAGTAATCCAGGCTATTTCACAGCAATCTCCCAGAAACCAATCGAGACAGGCTCAGTGATAAATATAGAAGGCTCTGACTATATCGTATTAGACAAAAAAGATACCAACAAGTATCTAGTCATAAGTAAAGATTTGGTACTATGTCAAGATTTAAGACAACTTAAATATCTGTTTTTTTAATGTTTATGTTTCAAATATTGTTTTTCAAAATTTTGTGGAGATTCATATT
>QWCH01003377.1_pt1 | contig 16914 bp, 14 predicted proteins | sample 1972671 | NCBI WGS metagenome assembly QWCH01 (sample SAMN09866713, study PRJNA288562) | Human gut metagenome isolate term3_stool, whole genome shotgun sequencing... | isolation source: gut | host: Homo sapiens | place: USA: California | reverse complement strand
TTATATCGCATTGTCTTGTAGACAAATTACAGATATTATAACCTTAATTACTGAATGTGGATGTATAAAATATAACTTGATATGAAACACCTAAAGATGGGCATAACCACATAAAAAAATCCCACAAAACGAATGTTTTGCAGGATTTATCTATGCTTATATAAGATGAGCGGTCTGGACGAGTGTCGAACGAAAACAACAATCTACTGTTAACCAACACTTTACGATAGCATAAAATCAAGTCCAACGCCTAATCCAACGTGCAAACTTTACTGATTTTAAGTACTTTACAATAATTTCAAAAAGTTTGGATATCACTATGATATCTAATGCAGAGGTATATAAAATATTGATAATGCCAACTCTTTTATTGGTTTTCTTTGCAAAGTATGCGAAGAAAATTTGTAATGCGGAGAAAAAGGAGTATATTTGTCGCAATAATTGCGTAGAATAAAACTGTACTTTATGTATATATATCAGACTAAGGATTGGCCGAATTTTACATGGAACAATGGCAAACTGCTTACATTGTTAGCTAATGTAAGACATTTGCAGGGTCGTTTATTGGGACAAATGGGAAGTTTAGGGTTTAAATTAAAAGAAGAAGCCGTGCTTTCCACGTTGACTTTGGATGTTCTGAAATCAACTGAAATAGAAGGAGAAATCCTGAATAAAGACCAGGTGCGTTCGTCTATTGCTCGTAAATTAGGCTTAGAGGTATCCGGTCTTGTCGATTCGCCCAGAAATGTGGATGGTGTTGTAGAAATGATGCTTGATGCCACGCAAAATTATGCTAAGCCGATAACCACAGAAAGGCTATTGGGTTGGCATGCCGCACTTTTCCCAACCGGTTTTAGTGGTATGTATAAAATAGAGGTCGGCAAGTATCGGAGTGGTGATATGCAAGTCGTTTCCGGAGCAATGGGCAAAGAGAAAGTTCATTATGAAGCTCCTAAACCGGATCAGGTGGAAGCCGAAATGAATTTATTCTTGAAATGGTTTAATGATACATCATCAGATATAGACCCTGTACTGAAAGCTGCAATCGCACACTTCTGGTTTGTTACTATTCACCCATTCGATGATGGGAATGGTCGTATTGCGCGTGCTATAACAGACCTTCAACTTGCTCGAAGCGATGGAAGTTCACAGCGTTTCTACAGCATGTCAAACCAGATACTTGTTGAGCGAAAGAGATACTATGAAGTTTTGGAAAAGTCTCAACATGGAACAAGCGATATAACAGAATGGTTGGTTTGGTTTTTAGCTTGCCTTGAAAATACCTTGCTCAATAGTACTGATGCGTTAGACTCCGTTCTGAAAAAAGCTCGTTTCTGGGAAAAACACAGCCAAACTCCACTGAATGATCGCCAGCGGTTGATGCTTAACAAATTATTAGATGGGTTTGATGGAAAACTGACATCTTCCAAATGGGCAAAGATAGCTAAATGCTCACAAGATACAGCCATACGGGATATACAAGACCTCATAAACAAGGATATTTTGCAGAAAGAGGCGCAGGGAGGAAGAAGCACGAATTATGAATTGGTTGTAGAATGAACACTATTTATAGTATTATGGAACACTACAAACGAGTTACTAAATATTGGAGAGATTCTCTTGTAGATAAACAGTTTTCACAAGGAAAATATAAGTTTTCGAATTTAGCAAAATCTTTTTTGCTAAATGATAAAAATAATTTCTTCAGAGTAAATAATAAAAATGTACTTTGCAATTTATTCTCCGGTGAAGATAGCACTGTTGAAACTTTTTATATTCCATTCTCCCATAAGAAAATCACCAGCCACAATAAACATGAGAAAGATTATCGCCCCGAAATACTTTTTCCTATAATATTTAAAGTACAAGTTTCTGAAAACGGTTTTATCTACCCTATTGAAAAACCAATAATTCCAAGAGACTTATTACTCCCTTTGGACAAAGAAGATTTTTTCATTGGTAATATGGATGACTATGATTTGTTTGTAACCCAAAATGACATTCCTAAGTTTGAATTCTCGGAAACTTCTGAATGGGAAAAATATTATTCAGAAAATATCGAATCTCAATATCAGAAAGGGTTAATTGAATACTTGCTGAAAGAATCGATTATAGACAATGAGCGTGCACAAGAAGATTGTAAGAAATTAATCAAGTCTTTAAACAGAAATAAAACGGTTAAAAAGAAATTCCTCTGTGCTCAAGGTAAATATAATGAAGATTGGAGTAAAACAATCGAGGACAAATTAACAGATGACGGAATTTTTTATAAACACATTGAATCATATATCACAAAATGGAATGATTATTTTGAATATATAGATAAACTCTTAGATAAAGTTATTGTATCCGGAGATATTTTCAGCGGCTATGAAAAGACCAATTCCGCCTATTTTACCAATGGTGAGTTAAATATTTCTTCTAAAATCACGGCTGTATACGAAGATATCTATACGCGTGATAAAAATCCTGATTTAAGTCTTTTCCAAAATTACGCAACAATTGAAGAAGAAAAAGAAATACCTGTTGCTGATTCAAATCTTTTTTTCTCCAAAAGATTAGGGCATAATAACAACGTATATCCGTTAGCCGATGCTCAGAGAACTGCTGTTTCTGCTTTATTAAGCGGAAAACAGGGGGAAATATTACCGGTCAACGGTCCTCCCGGAACAGGAAAAACAACAATGTTGCTTTCAGTGGTTGCCTGTTTATGGGTAGAAAACGCAGTAAAAGAGGTAGAACCTCCGGTAATCATAGCTAATTCTACAAACAATCAAGCTGTTACAAATATAATAGATGCTTTTGCCAAAGATTTTTCTAAAGGAATAGGAGATTTTGCAGGCAGGTGGATTGATGATGTAAAGAGCTTTGGAAGTTATTTTGTGTCAAGTATGCGGTCGGCTGAAGCTCGGGAAAAGGGTTACATTACAGAGGACGCTGTTAAAGACATGGAAACGGAAGATTTTTACATCAAAGCAAAAGAATCGTTTCTTAGTAGATCCGGGAAAACTTTTATAAATAAGGATATTACAGTTGAAGAGTCGGTTCGGGAATTGCATCAATTGCTGATTGATAAAAAATCGTTACTTGCAGATATTGAAAAAACTTACCGTAATTATCACGAGTTAGGAAATCTAATCAGCGAAACTTTAAAGATTGACTATAAAAATAGAGAGGCCATAATAGAACTTGGTAGAACGCTCACTGAACATAAAAAAGACGTAGAAATAATCGAAGATAAATGGGAAAGGTATTTAGCATCAGAAAGTATGTTACTAACAGCACTTTCATTTCTGCCGTTTATCAGAAAGAAGCGTAACCTTAAAGCAAAAGTTTTTGCTAAAGAGAATAATTTCTCTCTATATATTGATATAAATGATATGGATGCTGAAAGATTTATCTCGAGTATAAAATATAAAAAAGAAGTTCTTCTTTCTGATATCCAAAAATACGATGCATTCATAATGGCATTGAATAATTGTACTGCTACACTTGATAAATTGGAAAATGGTATAGACCCCAATTCAGCGTTTATAGAAATTGACAAAAAAGCAGACACTAAAATAAGGTTTGAAATGTTTCTGATAGCTACCCATTATTGGGAAGGACAATGGTTAATCGAAATGGAAAAACTGATTGAGAAGGGACATTTAAGTAATACTCACTGGAAGTATAAAAATATATGCGAAAATAACTGGCGCAGGAGAATGAAAATTACTCCATGTGCTGTAATGACTTCTTATATGCTGCCCAATTACTTTTCTTTTTCGAGAAAAATCCATGACAATTTGAACAAGTCAGATTATTTGTATGACTTTATCGATTTGTTGATAGTAGATGAAGCAGGACAAGTGTCTCCCGAAGTGGCAGGAGCAGGATTTTCTTTAGCTAAAAAAGCATTGGTGATTGGAGATACCAAACAAATACCTCCGATAAGCAAACTTACCAAAAGTATCGATATCGGAAATCTTCACAAGGCAAATTTGATTTCAAAAAATCAAGGAATTGAGAAGATAGACGGAAACTATAAAGAATTACAGGATAAAGGAATTGCCTCAGATGGGGGCAGTGTAATGAAAATTGCGCAAAACAGAGCGAAATATTATCCTGAAAAGAAATTAGAGAGAGGATTATATTTATATGAGCATAGGAGATGCTACAACAATATCATAGCATATTGTAATGAATTGTGCTACAAAGGAGTTCTAAAACCGATGCGTGGGGAAGCTTTAGAGGATTCTTTACTACCTTCTATGGGATATTTAAACATTGAGGGTAAATGTCAGAATATCTTAGGTAGCAAACAAAATGAATTGGAAGCTAAAGTTATAGCCGGATGGATTATTACTAATTATAAAAAGTTGAGAAAAGCATACAATGGCGAAGAGATTAAGGATATTGTGGCAGTAGTAACTCCATTCAGACAACAATCTATAAAAATAGCGGGATATTTAAAGGAGCCCAAAGACAAGAGTTTAAAAGATGAACTTTCTCAAATAACTGTAGGCACAGTTCATTCGCTGCAAGGTGCGGAAAGAAAAGTAGTATTATTTTCTCCAACCTATTCAAGACACAACAAAGGGAGTTTCATTGATAATGACAAAAGTATGCTGAATGTTGCCGTATCACGTGCAAAAGATAGTTTTTTAGTATTTGGAGATATGTCATTATTTAACAGGCAATCCATATCCCCGACAGGCTTATTATCTAAATATCTGTTTGAAAATGAAAAAAATGAACTTTCCTATGAGCATCAATACTCAAAGATATTTCTAAGAGAGGACTTAGTATCTAAAGAGAATCCTCCAAAAATTCTAATGAACTATGAAGAGCATGATGCGTTTCTGAAAAATATCTTCAATGAAGCTACCAACAGGATAGTTATCATTTCTCCATGGATTATTTATTCTACGATTGAGAAAAACGGATATGATAAATTACTGTCCGGTAAGAATGCAAAAATTACCATATATACGGATGAAAAATTCAATACTTGTACTCAAAATAAACCTGATAAGCAAAAGGAAGAGGAGTTTGAATTAACCTTGAAAAAATTAAAGGATTTGGGTGTTGAAGTAATTGTTAAAAATAATATCCACAGCAAAATAGTTGTAAAAGATAATGATACGATGTGCATCGGCTCTTTTAATTGGTTTAGTGCTCAGAGGGGAGGCAAATACTGCAATACGGAACATTCTATTGTTTATCAGGGGGAAAATATCAAAGAGGAAATTGACAATGTTATAAATCAATTGAAATGAAAGAGACTGAATTAAAATACTTTTTTCCTTACAGAATTGAAAAACAATATCATTTTAAAGATAAACTACGAAACAGGGATGCTTTCTTTGATGAGATGGAAGGTAAAAATGAATATTTCTATAAAGATGAAGGCAATTACGGATATAGAAGGAATCGCGACCATTTATCTCTACTGGACCATAGCATAAATGATTATATAATTTCTGATTTATATATAAACTGGGAAAGGTGGTATAGGAATGGACGTAACATTTTCGCATTCTCTAAAGAGTTATTGGAAATGTTAAGTTTTACAGATGTCGATGATGTAAGTTATAAATCATTTAGTCTTCCATATGATAACTTTTATCTGTCTTTACGGCCGTTAGGATTAACCATAACAAAAGATTCGGATAAAATAATTGAAGGGGTATATATCCTGGTAGATAGAATGGCAATGGAAAAAATGGTGGATAATAACGGGAACGAGTTCTGGAATGATTATGCAATAAGCTTTCATTTTGTTGGTGACTTTGAGGATTTTATCATAAAATACCACGATAAAGTTTGGAATGAATCGGGGAGCGGAGGACAAAGCTTCTGGAATTTCGCTTTTTATTTTAGTGAAAAGGAAAATATAATTACTATATCTGATGCTGTAAAGGATTGGCAAAGTGTGGAGGAATATTCTTTGTTTCCTGAAAATAAAGAAGAAATTACAGACGAACACTTAGATTTATACACCTATTATCAGGAATTGGTTAACGGCACATACAAGATTATTGTGAACTGCTTACTTTATTTGTCTATGTATAAACAGGATAAAGACATTCAAGCCCATTATGTAGATGACTTACCTCATAATTTTAATAAAAAGCTGGTATTTTCAAAAAGCAAAAAAGAAACAGAAAAGATTGAAAAAAAAATTGCAGAAACAGGATTTTCTAAAATACACTATGTAGGAAACTCTTTCAAGAAGCGTTCTCAAGTAAGCGATAATTCGAGTTTGATTTTGTCTTCACATTGGCGTAGAGGGCATTGGAGAAATCAACGATTTGGTGAAAAGCTGATTTATGAAAAACTGATTTGGATCAAACCTGTTATAGTAAACAAATCTTTAGGAACCCCACAGAAAGGGCACATATATGAAATATAATATGCTTAGCCACTGGTTATCAGAGCATAAAATATTAGGAACGATATAAATGAAATGGCAAGAAAATTAATCACATCACCCACTAAGGGTAAGCCCCCGATAAAGTACCTGTATAAATTAACTTCGGGAGCAAATTTAGTGAAATTTCTTCAGGTTGGGGATATTTTTCTGTATTTCACAATGGTGGGAAAGGAATGGGGCAAATGCGGATTTGCAATACAAGTGCAACACTGTAAAAAAATAAAAACCTGTTAGTCAATAAACTAACAGGTTTTTAAGCGGTCCGGACGGAAGATGAACCTTAGTTTTAATCTTCACTGAACCAATATTTTAGTAAGCTCGAAATTCTTTCTCCCACTAATAACCCCACGTGTGCAATACTTTAGATTGCTCGGTGTTGCGGTGGTTGTTTGAGTTGGGGCAAAGGTACAATTAATATATGAAGATTGTTATATGGTAGATACAAAATGATGAAGATAATTGCAAAAGGCTATTATATGCCACTACTGTAAGTTTAGAAAACATCCAATAGATAAACAATGGATTACAACATATCATTTTGAAAAGGATAATGTTTTAGCAACGTGCTATCTACTTTATTATTCTTAAGATTTCATCATTTCAATAACCTATCACAAAGATAATGCTTTATCTGATAAAACAAAAATAACTTATCGGATTAAGCATTTACATTCGATAACATATTATTGCTTGGGATTCTCCTTATAAAAATACCATTCTGATATATAACTTTACACCTTTAGCTTCAAGCATATCTCATGAATTATCTCACTAATTTTCTACATGCTTTGCGGTAGTTAGCTCATGGAGAATACTGAAAGAAAAGATATACTTTCTATTTTATAAAATCATCTATTGGAAATATCCTTTTGAACAAAAAGGTGTAAGCAAAATCTTTAGCGGTGAGAGATGACGAATTGGCAGCCATACATGTTTATACATTTTACCTCATGTTCCATCAAATAAATTATTGCAAAAAATATAGACTATTTTATACCTAATTTAATAATCTCATCAAAGAATTCTCCCGTTTTAAATTTCTCCAAATCCTTTATCATTTCTGTCTTTTGTTGGCTATTCGGAACCTTTCTCAATATATCTATAATGTTATCAATCGTTTTATAAGTAGATGCCATTCTTTTTTCATGACTAGCTTGATTCATTAACTCAATAACATGGAGGCATTTGGTGCAAAAATTAAGAACTTTAGGTAAAATATCCAGCAACTGTAAAGCTTTTTGAAATTCTTCTATTGGATTCAAGTCATGTAACATATTGTATACTTTGACAATGCCCTCATGATAATGAACAGACAATTGTCGTTGCTCATCCAGTTTTCTAATTTCTTGTTTAAGTTTCAAAAGTCCTTCGCTTAATACCTCATAATCATTGCACAGCGATTGATCCGTATTACCTGCTACGAGAGGGGTAATATATTTACTCCAAAACGAATTTTCTGGATTTGCATTAAGTCCATACAATTTGTTAAATCCTTCATAAGCAATCGTATTAATCTGCTTTAATGATAGTTGCTTTTCCATCGTATACTCTGAAGTCAGAAATGCCCTTATAGCTGATGCTAAGTCAAGATATATATATGTCAACTGAATTGCAACTTTACCAAGCTCTGAAAATTGATGAAAAGGTGTAATCATTTCGTCATCGACATCTTTAAATTGTTGCTTTATCCATCCCGGAATATTTTGTTGGCGAACAAACTTATCCAATCGCTCAGAATGGTTATCAATTACATTTTCTAAAGTAGAGCATAGAGTATCCTTATTATTTTTGAAAATATCCAAATCAGAAAGTGTAAATGTGTAATTTAATACTGTTTCATGCTTTTGAAGCTCATGTTTTTTAATATATTTAAGGGTAAAAACAGATATGTTTTGAAGTAAATCCATGAAGCATATCATTCTTTGGACTTCATCTTCTTCGCTTAATTCCATAAGCATCTGATAAACTGACAGAGGCTCTGAATCATAATGAAAACTTAGATCCCGTTTATCTTTATTAGTTATATTCCTTTTGCCAAATTCGACAATGTAATTTTCTAAGACACTGAAGTCTTGATTAAAATCTTGTTCATTAATGATCTCTAAAAGAGGCTTGATTTTTGACACCCATAACGATTTATTAATAAGACTTCTGTATCCGTATAAATATTTATAACTCTCAGTAATAATACAATTAATATACTTAATATTATATCGTTTTTCGGCAGGTAAATTTGCTCGAAAACAAGCCCTTAAAATGGATGCCAATTCAATATTAAAATATTGATTAAAAATCTCAAGTGATAAAAGTGCTTCTAATATTTTATGATTAATATTTTCAGTATTTGGATTTAATGCTCCATTTATTAGAATTATTTTCCTCAATACTGCAGAACTATACTCGATGGTTTTACCCATATTTTCATATAAAGATTTTCTAGTTTCGGGTGTTGCTGGTATTTTTTTATCATCCATAATCTTAGACTTTTATATAACTCTGCCACAAAGATATGCAATATATAGTAAACAAGAATACTATAACGTACTATAATTTTGCAAATATTTTTCTTTATTTGTAATCTTGCCAACTCCCCAATGATAGAAGTTATTCTCGTTCGTCGGTTATTCCTGGAGGCTCCCACCCCCTTCAAGCAGCAGAGAAACCATGAGTCGCTAATAATCAACATAGGTGCGGGAAGTAACTTCAAAAAACAATCGCATTAATACCCGAATCTCTCATCTCAAAAATAATCTTTACGACTATTTTACGTTGAAACATAGTTAGAATTGTCTATCGAACGAAAATCTAATTTCTTGGTGAAAGTATCGCTTTTTAATCAGTACATTCAATACTAATATACCAGAATCCATACTTTCGGACTAATCCTGTCAGAAATTGGATAAAGTGTGTTCCGTGTCCCATTCATTCTTTCCTAAAACTTAATCAGGCAATCAGGTGAAAATCGGATTTCAATTCTCCTGATACGCAAATACAAATCTACTTGGCTGTTTCTTCGGATGGTAATAATATTATCCACCATCAGGTAGACAAGCGATTTGCGATACTTAAACCATTCCATCAAGTAACGGTTTACATCGGCTCTTAGTTGTTCATTTTCAATCATCGTCTTATCCCTTTCTTCTTTTCCTTTTTACGTTTCTGTGCTTGTAATTCCTCTGCCAATGCAGTATCATAGCTGTTGCCATCTGCCAGCGGAAAAACAGATAACACAGGATCACTTCGACTGTTATTTTGCTGATTGTTAGATCGTTCTTTATTTTGCCTACTGTCAAGATTGTAGAAAATCATGTTTTCTTTTTCACTGGATTGGAATATTTCTGTTTTCTTTTCGCCAGTAAAGTCTTGATTCTGCAATTCAAGTTGTTCGGAGATAGAACCGTTCTTCATCGTATTATGGTAATCAAACGATTCCGATTGTTGGCGGTCGTAGTTAAACTGTTTATCAAAACCTTGTTCCGCTTGTTGGAACAGGTTCACACGGTCAAAACCACCTTTGATTACTCCGTTTTTAGTGTTCTTGTGATTGGTAAGTGGTGATAGCTTCTTTTTGTTAGATTGGTCTTTTCGACTGATAATCAAATGGCAGTGCATATTTAGTTCGTTGTCTGAACGGTTGCGGTCAAAATGTATCTTCCCGTAAAACTTTATATCTGCTTCAGATAGTCCTTTGTTGAAGTTCTTGGCATATTCAGGAATAAACACTTCCCGAACATACCGTTTCATGGCTTCGGCTTTCTCTTGCTCGCTGTTACCCATTGCCTGAAGCTCATTTTCCGATGGGCTGACATGGATGGCGAAAAACTTAGCATCTGTTTTCAATAGTTGCCCGATATTGGTATCTATATCTTTTATGACCTTTGATTTATAGATATTATCCTTTGCAAGATTGAAAAAGCCATCAGTATAGATTCCTTTCTCCATACGTTCCAAATCCTCGTGCTCTAAATATGCTACTAACTGCCGACTGCTACCCGCATTATTATATGTTTCGCCCGATGGCGGGGCAAAATCTATGTGCATAGCTCTATGTGTTTATCAGGTTGATAATTTCCACCTTTAGGCTCTCTTTCCGTTTGCTATCCATCACACCACAAGCGGATAGTTTTGAATAGAGTTGTATCAATTGAAGCAATTTCTTATAATCCCGTTGGTGTATCTGATACAATGCGGTGAGTTGTTTTCCTTGCTGGTTAATTATGTCTGCATGTTTGCCGAACTGCTCACTTACTTTTTGTAGTACGGCTGTTTGTTTCCCCTGACTGGATTCCAGTTGAGAAAGAATAAGGGTTTCCAATGTCTTGCCGATGGTATCAAACCGAACCGCAATAGAATTGGCGGTTCGTATCATGGGATTCAGTTGTTCTTCCTCATAGTGTCGGATGAAACGGATAATATCATCCTGCCGTTTATTTATTTTCGCCAGTTCCGATTTTACGGATTCCGGTGCTTCCGATGGGTTGATACACGTTTTATCAATATAAACAAATGCCAGCCTGACTATTTCCCCTTTTTTCAGCGAATAGCGTTTACAGAGTTTATCTATCAACTTACTCGTCTGTCGGTCTATTCCGATGGTGGTAAGTGTGGATATATTATTGGTCTTATCCATGATTATAACTTTTTTATAAGTAAAATGAGATTCATTCAGTTGATTATAAGGGAAATAGCCCTAATGTCGCTGGCTTTATAGTATGCTTTCCGTCCGATTGTAAAGTAGGGAAGTACACCTTTAGCCCGATAGCGTTGTAGGGTTCTGAAAGATGCTTTTAGTAAGAAAGCTAAATCTTGGTTATCTAACAGCTTTTCATCTTCATCGAATACAGTGTCAGTATTAATAAGGGATTTCAGGTCTTGCCCGATTTCTGTGAGTTTCTTGGATAGCTTCTCCATCCACTTCTCGAAGTTTTCGTTGTCTATATACATTTTGCTTCAATTTTTAGTTTAACATTATTGTTTTCAATCGATTGATGAAGCAAAGTTCGGCAAATGGATGCAAATAAGTTAGGGGAATACCAGTGGTACTCCCCCATAAATTAAATGTATATAATTGATTTACAGATCAAATTACTTCATACTTTATGAATGATAGTAACCTTCTTCTTTACTCTTTTGGATGATGGCAATTTTCAATCTGTCGAGAAATTCAGTTGTTTTCATTGGTTTTCGTTTGATTACTGCACTTTCTTTCTTATAAATATCACCAAAATTTATATTAAACATCTTTTCAAAGATACGTGCTACATCACTAAGAAAGATTTCCTTATGATCTATGCGGATAACGCCATCTGATATATAGAAGATACCACAGACTAGCTCCATCATATCTACGAGTTTTATTACATCGTTATTCAAATAAAATGGTGATTTCCATTCAGATTCGATATTGATAAAAAATTTAGGATATTCCATCTGCCGATAGATTAATTCCTGCTCCATATTTATCAATGATAACAACTTATCTAGGAAAACCAATTTCAACTTACTGTTTTCTGTGGGACATGATTCTTCCAATGCTTTAAGTGTCCCAAAGTCAATGTAACTCATATTAAGCTGTCTTATACGTATTTTATTGTCGCTTATCCTATTCAGATAATCAAAGAGTTCTTCTACAAATTCCAAATAAGCAGAAGCCATATCTTCAACAACAGACTTATCTAATTGGTATGGATGTCTTAGCAATTTATATATACGCTTTTCAGTTAAATCCCAATCTGACATGACTCTCTGTTTTTATCATTCGATATGAATTTATAAACTCTTCGCAATCATTTGCCATTTACGTTGTCTATGCTTATAGAATTTTAAAGTCCACCATGTAGCAATAAACGTAAAGTAACCTGCATATAAGTCCACAGTGTCAGTATATCGGGTTATCTGTTGGCTTATTTCCTCCATCTTAATATAGTGATTCCAAATGATTACAGTATCGTTATATTCTTCTGTATCTATTTCTCGTGACTCTTTATCCATTTTGACAACGTTTATCGTATGCCTGCCTACTGGCAAAAAGCCATGTAAGAACAGCTTAAAAACAAAGGATCTACCCTCTTTCCACAACATAGGAGAGTCATCACAAGAAATAAAGCTGGCTTTAGGTTTACAAATCTCTCTCAAAGTATCGACATCCTGAATTTTATTCCATAGATTCTCTATATTTGAATGAAAATCCGAAGTAACAGTAACTCGGCAGCCCATAACTTTTTTACCTTCACGTGTTGTTAGCTTAACTTTCTGAATCATAATTGATAGTTTTTAATTGTTTATTATTAGCATGACTAACTATATGTGATCCTACACATGTTATTCATTATTAATTTATTAACTTTGTGCAAAGTTACAGGCAAGCCTTAACTGTTACAATAGTCATTTATAATGAGACAAAACGTAACAATCTGAAAATGTGAGGTATGAAAAATAAATCAATAGATAAAATAGAAAAAGCAGTCGAAAATATTCTGCCAACATCAGGTGCTTTTATTGACGAGTTGGATTACTCAGTTATAGAACAGAAAAAAGCAGATTGGCTAAAACTATCAGAACTCGCACATAGTATAGTGTTAGTCTTTGATTGCTGTACTAAAAAATTTGTTTTTGTATCAGATAATATTCCTCAATCATACGGGATTGACTCTAAGAGGTTATTTATCAATGGGCATGAACCCGTCTTAGAGATTATACATCCGGGTGATATACATTATGGCTTGCTTGTTAGAAAGAAAATCTATTCCTTATTAAGTAGTCTTTCCGCTGAAGAAAAAATGAAGCATAAGATGGTACATGAAATGCGAGTAAGAAATGTACGTGGGGAATATATTCGTATTATTGAACAGGAGCAAGCAATAGAATTGGATAAGTCGGGTAGTATATGGCTTATGCTATCGGTTATCGATGTTGATGCAAGCCATGAATCAGAAACAACCAAAAGCCACCTTTATAATTTTGAAACAGGAGAACAGATATTTATTGATTTGTCAGATACCTTAGAAGAACCATTGACAAATAGAGAATTGAGCGTCTTGCAATTAATGAAACAAGGTTTATTAAGTAAAGAGATTGCAAACTTTTTGAATGTCAGTATCAATACAATAAACACTCATAGACAAAACATTCTACTTAAATTAAAAGTAAATAACTCCATCGAAGCAGTAAATATTGCTCAAAGGTTGGGTTTAATAAATAACTCAACTCAAAAACATATTTTTTCTGAAACGGATTAATAACATTGACTCTATCAGTGTAGCATCCAGTCTGTACAAGTCTTAAGCTAAAAATACAACCCGAAGCGTTGCGAAGGTGTGGAGATTTTTAGTTTAACCCGTAGGGCTTGGACTTGAACAGACTGGATGCGGAGCTTACCTTTGTTAATGTTTTTAGTCTGATTTGAATATGGGAGTAAACATATAGACTATAAAGACAACTCTTTTATTAAATCTTCTGTAATAATAATACTATCAGCATCCTCAACCTCAGAGAATCCATTAGATAATAACATGGTTCTCATTAAAGAGATTTTCCTTTCTGGAGTTAATGTTGAAAATAATATTCTATGTTTAAGGTGAAGATTATTGTGTTTACTAAAAATATCTTTAATATATCGATTTACGTCTATATTTTTAACAAATACTTCATCTGCAATTTCAACAAACTTATGTATTGCAGCTATCATAGAAGTGACCTCTTTAAATGATGGATCTTTGTTGTCATCAAAACTATTTAACGATTCTATTATATCTAATCCTCTAAAGTTATCCTTATACCAGACATTATTATGTTTTAATCCGTCTAAGACCTTTGTGTCTAATTTATTTTCAGCACCAAAATGTGTTGTGTTGTTACGCCATTGAATGGCTAATCCAACTAAAGCAGCATAAGGTTTTATACTTTCAGCACCTTTTCTTTCCAGATACCTGTATATAGCAATAAATTTATCATGTACATGACGTCCCGCCTTTGACATATCATCAATAAGTGTTTGATCTTCAAATAAGGTAGGCTTTTGATGACACATGATAAAATATGCATCTAAGTTATCAATTGCCCACGCCAAAGCAGAGTTTAAGGCAAATTTTGCGCTTCTCTTTGCAGAATTTTCTTTGTTTTTAGGATTCCATGAAGTACTAAATTCAGGGGAAAGAGTAATATCATCCTTTATGATGCCATCTAATCCCACAAGAATTGTTATCAAAAAGTGATTGGCTTGCCCTAATCGCTTTTTGAAATATCTACGCGATGAACTTATTTGTAATTTTAGTGCCATAATCATATGTAAATAGGTTAAATAGGATTCGAACCTATCTCTCGTACTTTAACGGCAATTTATAAATGCTTTGAAGGTACGCGTCTTACCAACTGACCCTTAACCTTCTACAAAGGTATATCATCTTTTCTTAATATTCAAATTTTCATGAAGCTCTTTTCTACATTAATCATATCTTTTATAATAGAGCTATCCAATATTTTAGCATAGTGCTGCGTCATTTTTATATTAGAGTGTCCTAAAATCTTAGCTACATTCTCTATTGATACCTCATTGCCTAGAAATACAGTTGTAGCCGCCGTATGGCGGGCAAGGTGCGTGGTCAGTCGCTTGGTAATACCGCATAGATCAGCAATTTCTTTCAAATAGGAATTTGTGCGCTGGTTACTTATTACAGGCAGAAGTACACCTTTCTTGATACACTCTATATTATCTTCGTACTTTCTAAGTATTCTTTGAGGAATAGACAATACAGGTATATTGCACATCTGATTTGTTTTTTGTCGTGCCTTACGTATCCACAATGCACCGTTATTGTCTTTTATCAGGTGTTCACGGCTTAACTGCTGAACATCTGCGAAAGCGAGTGCCGTAAAACAACAGAAAACAAAAGTATCTCTTACCTGTTCTAGTCGCTTTATGGTAAATTCCTTGTTCATCAAAATATCCAGTTCTTCACGTGATAGAAATTCGACCTCTACTTCCTCTTGTTTGAAGTGAATACCAAAAAAGGGGTCTTTCTTTATCCAGTCATTAACCAAAGCAATACGAACGACCTTTTTTAAAGTCTTCAAATGTTTTAATGCGGAATTGTTTTGGCAATGCTTATCTGTTTTCAGCCAAAAGTCGAAGTCACGGATGAACTGACCGTCTACTTCCGATAACATTAAATCGTCACGATGGTAGCAAGAACGGATATATTCTTTCAGGCGATTGATAGATGTTTCAAACTTGGCTACGGTCGATGCAGTATATTCTTTGCCTATCAAAGCCCGACATTTCTCGTTATGCTCTGCGTAGACTTCCAATAACTACGCTGTACTTTATCACGTCCATAGAAACAATTCTTTATTATATCGGCTGTTATCAGTTTATTATCTATCTCCAGTTCACGATGTATCTGCAATACTTTGGCTCGGACTGTACTGATATAGTGGTTTAGTTCAGTGGCTACACGGTCTTTTCCTTTGGAACATTCCTTTTTCTGATTCCATAAATCTACGGGAATACTCCGTTTAATCATAACTTCGGCTACTCGCTTGTTTACGGTGATACGCATACAAACAGGAGCTTCACCATTTTTGAGAAGTTTGGCTTTCTTGATAATGAATAGTACGCTCAATGTGTTTCTTTTCATTGCTCCCATAATTCTTTAATTTTTAAGTGTTGCAAAATTAGTTTATTAGGCTCAAAAACTAACTACGCAAAACACTGACAATCAAAGCCAAATGCGTCAATTCGTGGGAGCAAAAACAGCTTTCAAAAAGTCCCACGAATAAGCCACGTGCAGACTGCTCTAAACTGCTATTTTTTGCTAATGTGAGGAAAAAGAAAAAGCCCTGTAATCATTGAATTACAGAGCTTTACTTTATTTTGCTTTCTTCGAAAGCGGTCCGGACGGGACTCGAACCCGCGACCCCATGCGTGACAGGCATGTATTCTAACCAACTGAACTACCGAACCAATGTTTTTGTATTGCATCTCTCTCGATTGCGGTGCAAAGGTAGATAATATTTTTAATTATACAACAGTTTCACACAAATATTTCACATTGGATTGATTATTTTTTTACTTTTGTCCTCCATATAAATATAACAGACATGAAGAATACTCCAGTAGATTATCAGACTGCCAGACGAATAATAGATGGCTACGGATTACCGGATTTCGGGAAAGCAACGATTCGTGAAGTTGTTGCCATATCCACACAATTGGAACAGGAAACAAATACCGAGTTCATACACATGGAAATGGGTGTTCCCGGATTAAAAGCGGCACAAGTGGGTGTAGACGCAGAAGTCAAAGCATTACAGAACGGCATCGCTTCCATTTACCCGAACATCAACGGTTCGCCGGAAGTAAAAGTAGAAGCCTCCAGATTCATCAAGGCATTCATTAATATAGATATAGCTCCGGAATGTTGTGTTCCGGTAACCGGCTCCATGCAGGGAACATTCGCCTCTTTCCTCACCAGCGGACAATGCACGGAAGGAAAAGA
>QWCH01003364.1_pt1 | contig 16992 bp, 12 predicted proteins | sample 1972671 | NCBI WGS metagenome assembly QWCH01 (sample SAMN09866713, study PRJNA288562) | Human gut metagenome isolate term3_stool, whole genome shotgun sequencing... | isolation source: gut | host: Homo sapiens | place: USA: California | reverse complement strand
CTTTTCCTCTTCCCCTAAATCGATGAAGCCCGATCGGGAACGAATGGTGGGCAAGATGGCCTCCGGTTTTTCCGTAAGGAGCAAAAAGCCCGTCTTTTGCGGCGGCTCTTCCAGTAATTTTAACAGGGCATTTTGCCCTTCCGGAGTCGCCGTGTCGAAATCCTGAAATACGAAAAGCTTGCCGTTTTCCAAATAAGAGGTCATGGCGGCTTCGTCGATGACCTCTTCGATGCTTTCTTTTTTGATGGACGCTTTCGACGTTTTTTTCGTGGGAACGACCTCGATGTAATCAGGGTGATTGCTTCCCTTTCCCGCGCCGCTTTCAAAGAGACGACAGGAAGGGCAGCTGCCGCAAGGCTTGGAATCACCCGTGCACAAAAAGCCCTTGCCGTATTCCCTGGCAAAGGCGAGAGTCGATTCCCTTCCCCCTTTGACGACGAAGCCGTGAAGGGAGGATTGGAGCGCCTCGTTCAATTTTGAACTCAAATGCTGAGCCCTTTCACTAAATCCACTGCAAAGACGTGGGCGCCGGAATGTACGCTTTTGGAATCATCGTGATCGCCGATGACGCGCTGAAAAATATCTTTCAATTCGCCGTATTGATCGTCGCTGACGCCGATGACGACGGTGGTATTGCCTTCTTTTAAAAAGCCGCCGCTGGATGCCATTTCCGTTACGGAAATTTCCGCCTCCAAAAGTTCATCTATAAAATCGCCGATAAAGCGATCGGCAATAATGGCAAAGACCATTTTATCCATGAGCTTGTCCATGATGCACTCCTTAATAACGACTGTATTCCGACACGTCGAGAATAAAAATCGTCGCTCCGCCGACCCGTACATTTAAAGGATAGGGCATGGCGATCATGGAAGTGGCCTCTTCCCGCACGGAACAATTTTCTTCTAAAATATCGAAGAGTTCGTCCATATCTTTTTCTTCCACGCCCATCATTAAAGTAGTGTTGCCGGCTTTTAAAAATCCGCCGGAGGTGGAAAGTTTCGTCACGCGGAAACGCTTTTCCGTCAAGGCGTCTACGACATTTCCTGCATCCTGATCTTGAACAATGGCAAATATAAGTTTCATCGTAAATGGCGCTCCTTTTCAATAGCGTGGATGCAATCTTTCAAAACCGACCCTTTGTCTTGAGTGCTGTCGATCCATGTTAGTGCATCGCCGCGATTATTAGCTAATATTCTGTAATTTTCCTGAACGGAAAGGCGTATGTCTTCATCCGATTCCAAACGATCCGCCGCCCGATCGGTAATGCGATCGAATGAGGATCCCTCGGGATGATGTAAATAAAGGGTAATGTCCGGGGCGAGTCCGCCGGTGGCAAAATCGTTAATGGCTTCTACAGGCCCTACACCCAATTTTCTCGAAAGGCCTTGGTAGACAAGGCTTGAAAACACGTAACGCTCCGAAATCACCATTTTCCCCACGCGCAATGCCGGAAGAATCACTTCCTCCACATGTTGGGCGCGACTTGCCGCATAAAGCAATGCTTCCGTGCGAGGATGCATCTCGTGATTGTCGTTGGATAGTAAAATCTCACGAATGGCCTCGCTGATTTTTGGCCCGCCCGGCTCCCGAGTGTGAACGATATCGAGACCTTTTTCTTTGTAGTAATGATAAAGCCCTTCGGCCACCGTGGATTTTCCCGTTCCGTCGGCGCCTTCGATGACGATAAAAATTCCTTTCAAAAGATCCCCCCTTTTCCTTAGTATACCATAGCCGCGCCATTGTCTTTCAATTTTCAGACAGATGGCGGCTTTTCTTTTAATAATACGGTACATTTTTTCAACTATCAGTATATCACGCCGTTATTTAATTAAAAATGTTTAAACAAGCAACTACAATGGTATAGTTGATAATGTCAACAGAATGTTAGTTTATAGGAGGCATACTATGTCATTAAAAGGTACACAAACAGAAAAAAACTTGCTCATCTCTTTCGCAGGAGAATGTCAAGCAAGTATGCGTTACACTTTGTTTGCTAAACAAGCAGACAAAGACGCATCGGTTCAAATTAAAAATATTTTTGAAGAAACCGCACGCAACGAACGTGAACACGCCGCTCGCTTCTACAAACATCTTCAAAAACATGTGAACGATTCTGAAATCAATGTCGATTGGAATTACCCCGTTCACACAGGCGATACCGCAAGCAACTTAAAAGCGGCTGCCGAAGGGGAAAATGAAGAAGCCAGCAGCATGTATCCCGAATTTGCAAAAATCGCAAAAGAAGAAGGATTCGACGATATTGCAAGCGACTGGATCGAAATCGGCGAAGTAGAAGAAGCTCACAGAGATCGCTACCTTAAACTTCTCGAAAACGTCGAAAAAGGTAAACTCTTCGAACGCGACGAAGTCGTTCTTTGGAAATGTAACAACTGCGGTTACATTCACGAAGGCAAAACCGCTCCGAAAGAATGCCCGGCTTGCCACCATCCCCAAAAATGGTTCGAACTTTTTGTCGAAAACTATTAAAAAGAATTTGCTGCACAAAAAAAGCGAGCTTCGGCTCGCTTTTTTATTGGGATGATATTTTACTCAATGGTTTTAAGCTTCCTGCATGGCTTCGATTTCATCTTCTTTCGTCTTAGCCCGTTTCAAAATGTGCTTAAAGTAGAAACGTTCCACGAGCATGGAAACCGCATTGTCTCCCGCTACGTTGGCCGCCGTACCGAAGGAGTCTTGTGTCAGGTAGAGAGAAATTAGAATCGTCGCCATGGGAGAATCCGATGCCACGCCGACCACGGGTAGGAAGGGCAATGCACTCATAACCGCGCCGCCCGGTGCGCCGGGAGCCGCTACCATGGCGATGCCTAAGATAGCGATAAATTTAATAATCAAGCCGTAACTATGGGGCATATCATACATAAAGAGCAAGGTGTAAACGCAGGATGTAAGGGTAATCATCGAGCCCGGTAAGTGAACGGTCGCCGCCAAGGGGATGACGAATTCGCGAATTTGACGGATGACGCCCATTTGGCGGTTACAATCGACGTTAACGGGAATCGTCGCCGCAGACGATTGGGTACCCACTGCCGTAAAATAAGCGGGAAGCATTTTGACGAAGGTCTTCGCCGGGTTGCGACCGGTAACTGTTCCCGCCACCATAAACATCGCGAAGATGTAAATAATGTGGAGCACGAGAATGCAGCCGAAGATGCGAATAAAAATAGATAAAATGGCAAAAACGCTGCCGGAATATGCCATGTTGGCAAAATTTCCGAAAATAAAAAACGGAAGTAAAGGTATAATAGCCTTTGCAAGCACCATATTGATCATTTCGTTAAATTCGTTGATGATGCCGTAGAATGTTTCGCCTCTCCCTTTGGTGCGCATAATGGATACGCAAAGGCCGACGATAAAGGCGAGAACGAGAGCGCCCGTCACTTCGATGGCGGGGTTTAAGGGGAGTTCAAAAAATGGCTCTAATGTTTTTTCAGAAGCCTGTTGAATCTTTTCCACCATATCCGCAGAAATAAAACGGGGGAACAGGGAGTGGGCCATGCCGTAAGAAAGACTTCCCGCAACAAGAGTGGATGTATAGGCGATGCCTACGGTAACGAGGAGAAGTTTTCCCGCCCCTTCCGATAAATCAGCGATCCCTTTTGCCACAAAGGCGATGATCATAAGGGGAATGATAAAGTTTAAAAACTTTCCAAAAATACCGGAGAAGGTAACGGCAATTTTAGTCACCACTTCAGGGCAATATAAACCGACGACAGTACCCAGAATAATCGCTAAAATAAGTTTAGGGATTAAGCCCAGGGTAAAGGCCTTTTTGTTTGTCATATTAACCTCCTAATAGAGTAAAGTAAAATATCGTGGCTCTATTATACCAAATAGATCCAAAAAAGAGAGTCAAATTCCGAAAGTACACATTTAATTTTAAGTCCGGAGGGATTTTTATGAAATATTACGTTCACCGTCGCGATCAAATGTATCATTTAGATACCGAGCCGAGCCCCCAAAATGAAGAAAGCCATTGGATTCATCTTATCAACCCCACCGAGGAAGAGATCGCATCCCTCTCGAGAGATTATCAGGTGCCCGAATCCATACTCTCCTCCGTCGCCGACCCGAGCGAGGTGGCGCGAAGCGAAGGCCGTTACAATTCCGCATATGATTTATTTATTTTGCGTTATCCCGTGGAAGTGGAAGAAGGGGTTTACGAAACGCGCCCCTTGGCCATGATCAATACCGCCGAACGGGTCATCACCGTAAAATACGACGACGACCAATCCTTCGCCGACTTTTTAAAGGGAAAGGGACATCGACTCATTGAAGACGACAATTTCCCCAAGGAAAAGATTCTCGTGGACTTGGCATACCATATTTGCAAATCCTATATTGATTTTACAAAAAACGTCAACGCCCACATCGAACGATTGGAAAAAGACATCGCCCGCTCCACAAAAAGCGACACCATTCGCGAGCTTATTAGCCTTTCGAGAAGTCTAATCCGCTTTTCCATGGCCACGGAAGATAACGAGCCCGTTCTCCACGCCCTATTTAATCTCGACACCTTAAACAGCTCCCCTACCCGCAATCAACTGCTTAATGATTTAAAAATCGAAAGCACCCAAGCTAGGGTCATGGTAAAAGAAGCGTCGGTCACAGTGGAAAAACTTTCCGATCTCTACTCGAGCCTCGTGGGAAACAATTTAAACGACGTTATGAAAACCCTCACTTCCATTACCATTCTCCTGACCGTACCTACCATTATCGGCGGCTTTTGGGGCATGAACACCTCGCTCCCCATGTCCGAAGGGCCTTACGCCTTCTGGAATTTACTGGCTCTTACCATTGCGGTCATCGTGTTAATGTACTTTTATTTGAAGAAAAAAGATTATCTGTAGACGAAAATATGCCTTTTGTCATCATTGAATAGGCTTGTCCTTTAAAAGATTTTTGGTTAGTGATATAATTTTGTCATAAAGTATGTTCCGAGATTGGAGGCTTGTCGTGAAAAAAGACAATAAGTACATTACTTCCATCAGTTTCGGCGTCGCCACCGTTTGGTTTTCCACTCACTGTGGAGCAGGTTTTGCTTCCGGTACACAGGAACTCCAATTCTTCGCCAACCACGGTTGGTTTGGCGTTTTGATGCCGATTCTTACCTTTATCCTTATCGCCGTCACCTATTACGTCGGTTTGGAAACTGCACGTCAAACAGATAAATGGGGCTACGATGCCTGGTCGAAAGAAGCCTACGGAAAATATTCCAAAGTGCTTACCCCGGCAATGGATGTAAGTGTTATCATCACCACCATCGCCGCATCCGCCGCCACCATTGCATCGGGTGGGCTTTTAGCCAATCAATACCTTGGACTCCCCGTCCTTTTGGGATCGGTGATTATGCTCATTATCGTCACCTTACTCGTTATTTTCGGCGAAGAGCTGGTCAGAAAAAATGCCACTATTATGACAATTTTAATCTTAGCTATTATTTCTATCGTAATCGTCGCCGGCTTAATTAAATTCGGACCCGATATCGCTCGTCTTTTCAGAGAAGGCTACGTCAACCCGAAAGCCACTAAATGGGGCATTTCCGCTTCCGATAAAACGGTACATGGCAATGTGCTCAACTCCCTTTTATGGGCTTTAACCTATGCCGGTTTCCAAATCAGTGCCATCGGCGGTATTACCGCATCTTTTAAGGGTGGTCAATACAAAGAAGAATCGAAAGGTGCCATGATGATCGGCTGCATTATGAACATCATCATGCTCGTAGGCATTTGCCTTTTGATCTTCTCTCAAATGCCGGATATTTATTTAAACGAAGCTACCCGCGCACTTCCTACTATCGCCGTAGTCGAACAGTTAAATATCCCCATCTTGCAAGTTTTATATCCCATTCTCCTGTTCCTCGCGTTAATTACTACCGCCGTCGGTTTTATCTTCGGCATTGTAACCCGCGTAGAACCTCACGTTATGAAAAACGAAACCAATCCCGTAAAGAAAAAAGCCATTATCGCCGTGATCTCCCTGATCGTCTGCTATTTGGTTTCCACTCTCGGCCTGATGTGGATCGTTCAAAATGCATACAAATACCTTGGAATTTTCAACTGGGCACTTATTATTCTACCCCTTTGGATCTTAGGATATAAAAACATTCATAAGCGAGATAAACTTGCCCGATAAAACTTTTCCGAAACAATAATCAGGAACGTACTTTTCATGACGCTATGTTATACTTAGAATGGCCTTGTGGCCATTCTTTTTATTTGGAGTTGATGATATGCAATCGCGGGAGATCCGTTCCTTTACAGGTATTCGCGCTCTGGCACTTTGGGGCGTCATCTTATACCACCTTTACCCCCATATTATTCGAGGCGGCTATTTAGGCGTCGTCATTTTTTTCGTCTTGTCAGGCTATCTTTTGATGGTGCAACATTTGACAAGCACAAAAAACGATCCTTTGCAAAAGTTTAAAAAACAATACATAAAATTAACGCCCCCTCTTTTACTCGTGGTGACCGTCACCCTGGTCTTTGCCGCTCTCTTTTTTAGAGATGATTTCCACGACGTCCTCTACTCCGGCGCGGCGGCCATTTTAGGCGTCAATAACTGGCAACAAATTTTTAGAGGCCTTTCTTACTTCGATCTCCACGGAAAATTTTTGCCCTTTACCCACTTTTGGGCTCTTTCCGCACAGATTCAGTTTTACTTCATATGGGCCATTCTAAGAAAATGCTTCGGCAACCATAGAGAAAAATTTGCCCTTTCCTTAGCCGTTACGGGCATCCTCTCTCTCTTCCTTATGACGGGAATGAAGCCCTTTATGGACGATGCCACCCGCATTTATTACGGCACGGACACCCGTTTCTTTTCCTTTACCATCGGCGCCCTCGCCGGCATGATCGGCTGCCAAGGGAGCTTTAACAAATCCCAAAAGCGCAAATCCAATCTTGTCTCCCTTTTAATCGCCCTTATGCTCCTTTGCTTCCTCCTCTTTAAAGAGGGAAGCTTCCTCTATTATGGCGGTATGCTCTTCTTTACCCTGGCCATGTCCCTTCTTCTCTTAATTACGGCGCGAGACGACAACCGCGCGGCGAAAATGTTGGACAATCCCCTGCTCCGCTATTTCGGCACGAGAAGTTACGAACTCTACCTGTGGCAATACCCCGTCATGCTCGTGTTCCGTCAACTTTTTTCCCACTCCGAATTTTCCTACCACACGGTGGTACTTTTGCAAATGCCCGTGCTCTTCGCCTTGGGTGAAGGAACCTATCGCCTGTTCCGCTCGCAATCGAAGAAAAAAACGGTGCGACTATCCCTCGCCGTCTTTCTCCTCGTAGGTATTCTCGGCGGCATCATCATTCCCACGCCTAAAGAAAACGAAATGGAACGGGCGCGCCTCGAAGCCATCGCCGCTCAAAAAAGAGAAGCGGAACGGAAAAAAATAGAGGCTGAAAATGCAGAACTCAGCGAACCCATTCGAGAAATCAACGAAAAATGGCCCGAACTCGCCCTCTCCGCGAGAGATCTAAAGACGCTTGAAACGAAAAAGGGCCTGATGATCGGCGACAGCATTACGGAAATGACGGCGGTCACCATCGAAAACCTGCTGCCGAATTTTAAAATCGACGGCAAAAAGAACCGCCAAATGGTGCAGGCAAAAGACATTCTCACCTCTTACGACCTTTCGAGCCTCGGCGCCGATGCCCCCATCGTCATTCAACTGGGCACCAACTCCGATTTTAAACAAAAAGTATTGAATCAACTTTTAGACGCTTGCGGCGATCACCCGGTTTATTTAATGACCACCGTCATTCCCGACCCCTGGGAAGCCAGCGTCAACGATAAATTTAAAGAAGAGGCAAAAACCCGGGACAATGTTCACATTATCGACTGGTATAAAATCGCTAAAGAACACGAAGATCTTTTCGTAAAAGACCACACCCACCCGAAAGGGCTCGGCATGGATTTATTTGCCCAAACGATAGCAAAACATATGTTGTCGCAGAAAAAAGAATGGAAAAAACAGGCGCCGAAATCGAAAAAACCACATGGCTTTAAAGCTTTGTTCCAAAGAAAAAGCGACAAGTCCACACCCGACAATGAGCAGAGTTAAACTCTGCTTTTTGTTTGCTCATTTTTAAAAATCGAAAAAAATACGCCCTTCACCTTGTTCGAGGAAACCCGTTTTAGTATAGTAACGAATATAATGTTGTACACTGGAGGAGGAATTTTATGTTAATGCCAAATTACTATGTATCAAACGACGGCTACCCCGATCTCGCTCGGGCGCTGAAAGAAAAAGGCTATGAAAAAGTAGTCTTAATCGGCGGCAAGCGCGCATTGCACGCCGCGGCGCCGAAAGTGGAACGCGCCCTTCGCGGAGAAGGCATCACCATTACCGGCGAAAAAATCTACGGCGTGGAATGTACGGAAGCCAATATCCGCCGACTGGCTGAAGACGAAGACGTCTTAGCGGCCGATGTGCTCCTTGGCATCGGCGGCGGCAAAGCCATCGATACGACGAAGGTCGTCTCCCTGGAAATCGGAAAACCCGCTTTTTCCCTTCCCACTATTTGCTCCAATTGCGCGGCCATGACCGCCATCGCCGTCGTCTATAACGAGGACGGCAGCGTCTCGCACTACGCCTTCCCTCATTCCCCCTCGGATATTTTTATCGACCTTTCCATTATTGCCGAAGCGCCGGATATTTATTTCTGGGCGGGCATCGGCGACGGCTTGAGCAAACAACCTGAAGTACTCTATGCCGCCGGCGGCGAAGATTTAAACCACATGGCGCGCCTCGGCGTGGGCATCGCCAAAACGTGCCAAGAACCTTTGCTGCTTTACGGAAAAGAAGGCCTCGAGGATGTTAAAAACAATCGCGTAAGCCGCGCCGTGGAAGAAGTGGCCCTTACCATTTTAGTTTCCACAGGCTACGTTTCAAACCTTACAAACTGCGACGATTTTTATTACAACTCCTCGCTCGCCCACATCTTCTTCGATACGTCCTGCGCCATTCAACGGGAAGGCAACTACCTTCACGGCGAAGTCGTCTCCTTCGGCGTCCTCGTGCTCCACGCCTACACGGGCAACGACGAAGAGCTTGAAAAAATCGCCAAATTTAATAAATCCTTAGGCCTACCCACGACCCTCGCCGATGTAGGTCTTGAAGAAAAAGATTTAGACGCCATGATGGAGATCGTCCCCGAAACCATCGAATACAAACGCTCGCCCCAAGTTATTTCCATTAAACGATTAAAAGAAGCGGCATTAAAAGCCGATCGCTTCGGCCAATCGCTCCAATAAACAGCCCTTCAGTTGATCCCTGAGCTTTGCTTTTGAAGTTATTGAGTCCCTTAGGAAATAACAAAGGAGGTACTCAATTCAACACTTTAAAAGATTTTTAGCTATCTGTTGCTATTTTCATAAAAAAAGCATCAAACTTTTCCCTATGGAATCGGTTTGATGCTTTTTTTATTTCTGCACGATAGTTTATTTATCGTTTCTTTTTCTCTTCGTAATAAATAGTCCGCCTATTGAGCTGAAGAACAGACCAAACATGCCGGCTATGCCGTCGACGCCGGTTTTCGGCGGGGCACCCGGTGCCTCGGGAGGCGTTTTCGGCGGTGTCTCCGGCGGAATCTCCGGCGGTATTTCCGGTGGTATCTCCGGCGGTGTTTCCGGTGGTATTTCAGGAGGCGTCTCCGGTGGTGTTTCCGGTGGCGTCTCCGGTGGTGTTTCCGGTGGCGTCTCCGGCGGTGTTTCCGGCGGCGGTGTTCCCGGTGGTGTTTCAGGCGGTATCTCCGGAATACTTTCATTGACAAGTTCCACATCCATAATGGTCGTCAATTCTAAATTTCGAGGTACACGAATGTAGCCGTTTTCAACAACTATTACATTTCGATCATCAGCCTTTAAAGAAAGCCCGATTTTATACCCGTTTTTAATGAGATTCCCTATAGTATTGCCGAGGACGGCATTTTCTTTTACATAAGTTTCGCCGGTTTTAGAATCCTTAGATTCTTGAAGCAGCTCTTCCAAAGTCGGAGTCTTTTTGCCGGGTTTCTCGCCCTGAAATCTATAGATGACATCCGCTATTTTCCCTGTCTTTCGATCCCTGAAAACAAATCGATAGTTTACGTCTGTCTTTTTATTTTTATAACCCGGCACTTCAAGTTCTTTTACGGTGTAATCATACAAAGGATCATCTACGTCCAGGACGATTTTATATCCGTTTTCCCTATTCAGTTTGACCCTTTTCTCATCTTTTCCATTGGATAACACCACGGTGATTTCATTCGGCAACTTGTTGTCTTTATTAAAGTTCAGCCATGCCTTTTTGATGATAATTTCCTTTTTCTCTTTCGTGCTGCAAGGACCTACGACGGCAATATCGCGGAAATCTTCATTCATAGCCACAGAATACGTTACAGCCCTGTTTTCGTTAAGATTATATGTTTCACTATAATCAAAGGTCTTGTTCCGCAGATTATCGTCCCAGGGAGAAATATCCTCGCCGATCATTTGCCATTTCCCCGTGTAGGTGGTTACATCTACGCTCGGCTCCGTATGCAGACCGTGGATATCAAACATATCCCGCGTAATATACTCGGGGTGTTCTACATAATAATAATTGGTGAGGTAGTAATTCTTTTTCTCTTGATCGGATAATTTCATGTAGTCCGTCTGAGACATTACTTTGCCTGTCTCTTTATTGACTACACGATCCGCCATGTTGTTGTAATGCAAAAAGTTCTCAGTGTATTCACCCCAAAATACAGCCGGGCCACCCTCTTCTGTCGAGGTCTTCCACACATTTCGCACGTCTACGGGGATATAGGGCGTCTTTTCAACTTGCTTTTCGTCCACGTTAAAGGTAACGCGAAGGCCGACGACCCCTCTGCTTCCTCTGGAGTTAAAGGCGTAAACATTCACTTTCGACAAATCGACCTTATCTTGAATCCCCGGCTCTCCATAGGCATAACCGAGTTTCGTAATAAGATTGAGGGGGTTACCGGTAAGATCTTTATAATCTCCCATTTGGTATTCTTGGCGTAAATTACCATTTCAGGTCCAACTCTCAAGTGACAACCCCATATTTTTTATTTTGTCGTACGCTTCCCGTTGCCATTGGCTCTTCATCCGCAAATACTGCGGATCCGTTTTATCCTTAAACCAGCTATCTAAAAGGTCAAGAGAGCGCTTGAAATCATATACTTCACTATATTTTCCAAACAGCTTTTCAAAATCATATCCTCGATAATCGCTGTAAACATACTTTTCTTTAAAGCTCTTTACATCGTTCGGAGAAATGTACTTCGGTTTATTTTCCTCCGTTAAAAATACTTTGCCTTGATTCAATTGGTTTTGAATATCTTCGCATGCTTTTTGATAGCCTTCATCTAATTGCTTTTGAACTGTGTCGGGATGACTTTGAAATTGACTTAGCTTATCCCGATCAAAATGCTCTAAGATTTTCTTGTCTCTTTCGTATTTTGCCTTCAGTTCCTCAAAGCCGCTTATAAACTTTCCGGAATGGGGGTTCCATTCGTCGATGCCCAGCTTCTCATTTTTGTTGTAAATCCCATTCGCTTCCGTGCTCGCGAGTATGCTTAGGATCTGAACCTTGTTTAATTCTTTCGGTAAACCGGCCGCTTCCAAGTTTTCTAAGATGTGCTCAAAAACTTTCGTTTCATGGCTGCTCAAAAATTCTTTATAGTCTTCAAAACGATAGACTTTTTTCTTGGAGTTCAGGCTGTCATCTTCGAAAAAATTAGAAATTTTGTCATAAGCTTCAGATTCGTAGCTGTTGTTATTTCCGATTAACGTAAATTCGACATTCTTTACAAAATGAGGCATGACAATATTATAATCGCTGGCCGTTTGTCCGTGATCCGATGAATGAACGCCGCGAAGGCTGATTTGATATTCATATTTCCACGTTCCGTCTTTTTGTTTGGCGCAGCGAATCGGCGTTACATCGACGCCTCCACGCGGTCCTTGAGCGTTTGACACCCCCATGATTAACAGACCAATTCCCGCGGGGCCAAAGTTAATATTATCCGATAATAGATCTTTCGCTCCATTACCCGGTTCGGATTTCGGATCCCAAAAGTCTTTTTCCGGGCGAGTCAAGTTGTCGTAACCCATATCGACCTGACTATCGCCGTGCTCTTCTTTTTTCGGATCTTCTTGCGGTTTTGGATCGCCGGGATTCGGATCTTGATGCTCCGAATCAGCTTTCATGAAACGAGACGTTTGATCTTCGTAGCCTAATCTCTTGTAAACAGAGGCAAGATCTTTGGAAGTAGGCTTTTGGGATTTTATAAGCCCGACATCGGTGATCTTCATTAAATTCTCGATGAGTCGATCTTCCTTAATACGTGTGTTGACCCTGTAATCTCCATAACGTCCATAGCCATTGGCAATTTGAACGCCTACGTCAAATGAAGAAGCACCATAGGTTTTCATTTTAATCTTTACGGAATCCTTAAAGTTTTCAGCGCCTTTTGATTTAAAGGGATTGATCGACTTTACTAACCTGGATTCTATAAATTCTCCGTAATTATAGAGATTCTTTCCCGTCTTTAGGCCTATGCGATATTTATCCCCCGTATACTCGCTGGGGGCCCCGCCTACATTGCCGTAAAAACCGTTGATGTCAAACGTCCCCGGTTTGATGAGTTCCGGATGATTATAAATCGTGGCATAAAGATCGGATCTGGATTCCAATACCGTTTTATTAATGACTTGATCCACCTTTTCATCGTTCGGATTGGCTTCAATCAGTTCACCTGCATTTGCCCCCGGTCTACCTGAGGATTTATCCGGCGTTCCATAGCCATCGTTAAAGTTAAAGGCCGTAGGGTCGCTCTTATTCAAGACGCCTAACATTCTGGCGCCTAAGCCCATATTCGGTGATTTTTTTACTTGATCCCCTGCAATGTCAAATTCAACGACAAAAGTTACAGGACCCCCTTGTTGAGGGTTCACCAATCGAAAATGTCGATAGTGCTTTTCTGGCCTTAATACTTGATAGCCTGAATAGTAGTTCGGTTCATTAGTATATTTGCTCTTTTCAATCCGGGCTTGATCACCGTTAAAATCTACAAGTCGATCGAACTCGACGACTTTGTTTTCCAGGCGCGTTCGATGATGAATGTCATTGTAGTAGGGAATAGAGAAGGTATTTTCCTTATGTTTATATTCTTCATTATTCCATACACTTTCCGGAACATATTCATCCCGGTAAAATTTCTTTCCATCCGCTGTCCAATAGGCCGTATCATCCGTCTTTAGGCGATCCGCTTCCAGTAAAACTCTCGTCGCTTGATCTTTTGTATTGACGATACCCAGTTCGACATTGACATCTCTATTCTTATATGAATAGGACCCGTCGCTGTTTTTTTTATATTCTTGTACCCCGTTCAAAATAAACTTGATGTTTTTTGCCATGGTCGGAGCGTAAACGTCGAGTTTTGTCGAGGAATACTTGTCGTTAGATGTAACGGAATTAAAAGACACTTGATAACGATACTTGTAAGAGCCGTCCGGATTTTGAGTAGCATAGCCGAGAGGCGATACATTCACATAGCCATTGTCCTCAGACTTTGAAACCATAGATTCATCGGCATTGAAATTCAATCCGAAGCGATAAACATAGTCTACAATGCTTTTCCGATCTTCTTGCGACATATTCGGCTCATGCTTTACAAGATAACTGTTAACGAGGGCTGCCTTATAGGCGCGATCAATTAACTCGTCGTAGTGTTCTTTTCCCCATACCTCCATGAGAGCGCTCGGGGTCTCTTCCACAACCTTTTTAATTTTTTCTACATCAACCTTTTTCTTGGTTTCATTTTCGGAGCCGTCGTAAAATTCATAGGAAATATTGCCGTTTTTATCGACGATCTTTTTTACATAAGCGCCGTCCCTTTCGACGGTTTTATATACTTTAGAGTTCGTTCCTACGCGTTTGTGCAAAGGATTGGTTAAGTCGTCGGCCGTGTTCTTAATATCAGTTGATGAAGAACCATAGACATTCTTAACTTCCGGAGCCGTAAAGCCACCGGACGAATAGGAATAACCTCCATCCAATTTATAGACTTTGTCATCGGTCAAGTCGTGGACGTAAGCATTTCCATATTTATCGACATAGCTTTTAAATCCGTCGGCTGAATAAATAGCGTTGCCGTCTTTTAGAGTTACTTTATAAAATTGTGATTTTTCATTTCCCTTTAAATCTAAAAGATTCATGTCTTTCAACTTGGGAATCCATTCCTGCACTTTTACAAAAGACGATACATTCTTTTTGTACTTATCAAATTCCTCTTTAATTTCTTTTTCTGTTAATTCATTGCCTTTTTTAAACTGGTAGCTTCCGTCATTTTCCGCTTCGATGGAGTGATCTTGAAAATTCTTGTTGTGATTTTTATCCTCGTACTGATGGTCGATAGAATGAGGGTATCGATCATCCTTTTGCTCGTTTTTCTGAATGTCTTTCTTCTTTTCAGGATCGGCATCCTTTTTCTCCTTTGCCTTTCCCGAAAGATCCTCAAAGCTCGGTTCACTGTCATCCCCTGCGTAAGCTACGCCCTCTACCGCCGCTTTTTGAGCATGTAAAGGCTTCACTTCCCGTTTTTCAGGGGAGTTTAAACCGGCCATCATATTGTTCGTGTTGGCTTTTTCTTCTGCCACTGTTTTGTTTACAGGTTTGGAATCCATCGAGGTTCCGCTTTCTTGTGCAAATGTCCCCTGTGCCGGACATACTAGAACCAGACCTAAGGCTCCCGGTACTATAAAGTACTTCGTTACATTGTTTTTCATACTTATCATTCTCTTTCGCTACCAAATCATATGTTACTTATATACTTCATATTCTAGCAGAACCTAAAATTTTCGTAAATTCTTTATTTTTATCTTCGTTTTCATATGTAACTATTCGTTCTTTTCGTATGTGTCCATAGGTCTCTTGCCGTTTAGTGTTGAATCGCTCCAATAAAAAACTGACCTCCATTCGTTGGTTTTTAAGTCCAACTTTTGGGGGTCAGTTCACACGTTGACACTTTTTTTGTTAGAATTCGCCGTTCAGTGTGCGATAGGAAATCCAGCCGTCGCCAATATTGCACCAGGTTCTTACGGAATCCGAATGGGTGTCGATGACGTAAACTGTATCTCCTCTTTCTAAAGTATAAAGGGTGGGGTAGCTTTTCCCCGGTCCCGAGCGCACATTGGCTTGTGCCGCCGTGACGCGCTGGGTCGTAAAGAGAATGCGGCTCGCTTCAGTGGCGCGCTTCGCCGATTTGGCGGCGTTGGCCTTCGCCTTGGAGGCGTTGGCAGCTTCCATTTTTTTCGCCGTCTCTTCCGCATCTTTTTTATCTTTTCCAAGGCCCGTCTCTTCCTTTAACGCCACGAGACGTCCATTATCCGGCGCTACGGCGAGCAATCCGGACAAAAGCTCCGATGCCTTGTCGAATTCTTCCGCTCCGTTTAACGCGCGGATTTTATTTTCCGCCGCCGTCACCACGCGGTTAATGCCCTCTTCCGCCTTATCTTCGAGATCGTTATCGTGTTCTTTTACCGCCACATAACGTTCTAAAGCATCGGCAAAGGCGAGATCATTTAAAGCGTCGTCTGCCGCTTCCAAAGAGGATTTATCTTTTGCCAATTCCTTGGCTTCTTCGGCATCTTCTTTGTCACTTTCCTTTTGGGTGATGTCGTAAAGCTTGCGGAAATCTTCGTAGGCCTTGTCGTAATTTTCATCGTCCATGGCACTTTCCGCCGCTTTTCTCAGCCGCGTACGTTGGGTCGCTTTAAAGGCCACTACACATAAAGCGATGAGCGCAATGGCGACGAGGGCGGCCGCCACGCCGATCATGACTTTTTTCTTTTTCTCTTTGGAATTCGCATCGTCGAATTCATCGTCGTATTCGATTTTTTCCCGTGCAATGGATTCGGCAGCCTCTACGGCATTCACCGGTTCCATGGGTTGTGTCACGTCCTCTTCCGACGGCACTAAGGGCTTGCCGCAGGATTTACAAAATTTCGCATCGGCTGCGTTTTCCACGCCGCAATGGGAGCAATTCATACATGCCTCCTTCTGTTCTTGATATAAAAAATGAGAGTGAATAAAAACGTTTACACTATAAGATTATAGTATAGTGTTTTACAAAAAACTTCAATACGAAAAAGTGCATATCCTTCTCCATAAAAAGAAAAAATCGAGCAGAATATTGCTCGATTCTTCTTTTATAACTTAACACTGATGCACCACTTCGGCGGGAATCCCCACGACGGTGGCGTGTGCAGGTACGGGATCCAGTACCACGGCGCCTGCACCGACTTTTGCATCGTCGCCAACGACAATAGGCCCTAAGACAGTAGATCCCGCCCCCAGGAGTACCCGATGTCCGATGGTGGGATGGCGTTTGGTTTTGCTCTTCCCTCGGCCACCCAAGGTGACGCCGTGATAAATGGTGACGTCGTCGCCAATGACCGCCGTCTCCCCAATAACCACGCCCGTTCCGTGATCGATAAATAACCTCTCGCCGATACGCGCTCCGGGATGAATTTCGATGCCGGTTTTATTGCGGCTTCTGTGAGAAATCCATCGCGCCCATGTCGTATGGCCTTTTAAATAGAGGCGGTGAGCTCGCTCATGACTTAAGAGCGCGGTGACAGCCGGGTAAAGAAACATGGCCTCGAAGAGGTTTCGACAAGCGGGGTCTTTCTGTAAGATGACCTCCGCGATTTTTCTTCGCCTTTTAAACAGCATATCTATTGAAAAAGATCCGTCGACATGTAGCGTTCCGCCGCATCGGGCAATACCGTGACGATGTTGCCTTCGTAGCGTTCGGCGAGTTTTAACGCACCTGCCACATTGCTTCCTGCAGATATCCCCACGCTTAAACCTTCTTCCGCACTTAAACGGCGCGCCATATCCATGGCCTCTTCGCTTGTAACGGTGATCACTTCATCGGCCGGAGCATCTGCATTGATTGCTGCCGGTGTGAAGGAGAC
>QWCH01003347.1_pt1 | contig 17096 bp, 21 predicted proteins | sample 1972671 | NCBI WGS metagenome assembly QWCH01 (sample SAMN09866713, study PRJNA288562) | Human gut metagenome isolate term3_stool, whole genome shotgun sequencing... | isolation source: gut | host: Homo sapiens | place: USA: California | reverse complement strand
AACAGGGAAACCGGCACGACGGCTGAGGTATATCTGTGATATGAAAGTGCGCGTGATGGGTTATAAGGCCTACTGCTTGGGCAGGTCAATCGGTGAAGCTGGAAATCATTACGTGGTGTGGAAAGAAGGTATTTTGAAAACGAGTAACAATCTGTAATATGGAAGAGAAAGAGAAATGCTGCATCTGCGGCAGGGAGATAGAGGGTATGGGCAACAACCCCTATCCCGTGAGAGAGGAAGGTAGGTGCTGTCGGTATTGCAACCTTACCGTGGTACTGCCCGAAAGAATAAGACTATCAAATAAAGTGTGATATGGCAAGCAAGCGAGACAACCTGCTGTACAGGTTAAGAAAGAAAGGTGTGAGGGTACAGACACGGGAGAGGACTATATTCTTTTCGTTTGATGGAGAGCCTTCCAAGATTATACAGATAAAACGCCTGTGTAAGGAGTTTTATTTTCATGTACAACTTGAAATACAATAAGAGATATGAGCAAGGAAAGACGGATAATTGAAATTGAACCAGGTCGAATGGCTCCAGGTGGACGCATGACAGACCATATCGAGAGCCGGGGTCACAGCTGTCCCTACTGTCAAGGCAACGGATATCATTGGCAAGAGGACGAGTGGCAGGAACGCTATAAGAAGGAATGCCCGATATGTATGGGCAGCGGCAGACTTGATGCCATGATTACTATTGAGTGGAAAGCGAGAAGCAAATCATAATTGATAATTCATAATTCATAAACCATGAACAATTTTTTTGAACAACTGAAGAGACGTATTCAAGTGTGGCACGAGAAGCGTGCAGAGCGCATTGAGGCGGAGCGCCAGGCTCAGCTCGATGTGGAGGCGCGCCATGCTGTGCAGGTAATGGAGTTTAACGGCGAGCTGTACGCCTGCGTGAACGGTGTACCCCTGTTCGGTGTGAGCGACATCAATGGCACTTTACCGGAGGCTGTTGCCAAAGCCCGCCAGAATTATAAAGACTGGAAGGAGGAAAAGCTATGGGAACGGAGAGGAACTACGGGCGTTTCTACTGTCTGTTGAAGAAACTGCCTGGGGCAGACAAGGAGACGTTGGTGTCGAGCTTCACGAATGGCAGGACGGTCCACCTGCACGAGATGAGTGCGAAAGAATATGTCGCCATGTGTGCATCACTGGAAGAGCACACCGGCTGGAGAGTGCAACTGAAGAAGAAGCGCAGCCTGTGTTTGAAGCTCATGCAACAGGCTGGCATTGACACGACCGACTGGCAGCGCATCAACGATTTCTGCCGCCACCCACGGATAGCCGGAAAGGTGTTCGCCAAACTAACACTGGCAGACCTTGATTCGTTGCAGACAAAGCTGCGCGCAATCATGCGCAAGGGCGGCCTGAAACCACGCACGACACGGGAAGAGCAGAAAAGTATGACCTCATTTGTATATGTCCCTATGGGCAATATAGCGGAATGTTAATGAATATGACACCAAAACAATTTGTAAAGCATGCGATGGAGCACATTCGTGAACTCGGCAAGGAGATGAGCAATGAAGAATACTGTAACTTTTTGGAGGATCTGTCTTATGAGCTCGAGACCGAACGTGAAGATGTGAGTTGGCAGGAATTGACCAGCGAAGGAAAATTTATTTAAGAATCTATTTGAAGCATCAACCCAGGTTGTTGATGTGAAAGAACAGAAGTTATCAACCCTATAAAAAGAAAAGACAATGGCAACAAGAAAGAAAAAAGTTATCATCACCGGCGTGAGCAGAGAAGCCGCCGATGAAGCGTTTGCAACCTATGCCAAGAGCGATGCACAGGTACAGAAAATCAATGCGGACATTGAGTTGCAGTGTGCGAAGGTGCGCGAGAAGTATGCCGACAAGTTGGCTACGCTGACTGCTGAAAGAGACAATGCGTTTGACACGCTCCAGTCGTTTGCCACGGAGAACCAAGCTGAGCTGTTTTCCAAGAAGAAGAGCCTTGACATGGCTCATGGCACGATCGGGTTTCGCACTGGGACACCGAAGTTGAAGACGCTGAAAGGCTTTACTTGGGCGAGTGCGCTGAACCTTGTGAAGAGTTTCCTGCCCGGCTATATCCGCCAGACGGAGGAGATTGCGAAGGACAAGCTTCTTGCCGACCGTGAGGTGGAGGTGCAGCTTGGCGGCGGTGACACTGAGAACCGTGGCTATCGTCCCCTTCGTGAGCAGATGACGGCGTGTGGCATCCAGGTGGTTCAGGACGAGGCCTTCTATGTTGAACCTAAGAAGGAGGAGACGGCATGAAGCGCGAAGTGAGGCGACCTCCGCGGGTGTCGTTTTGCCGCAGGTGCGTGGGCACCGGCGTATGGCGACACCTTATGGATGACGGTACGCCGTTGACAGGGCCATGTCCCCAATGCGAGGGCAGTGGCTGGGTGACGGTGAGTTCAGTAACGGAATATGACATTAGGCCTTACAAGCCAAAGAACATTTCAAAGAACATTTAGTATATGCAGAAGCGACGCGGAGTAAGTTACAAGAAACGTGTAGAGGAGATAAACAGGATATACGATCAACATGCCAGAAGCGGAATTTCCAACCGTGAGATATGGCGACGATACATATATCCTGTGTATGCCATTACTGAACGTACCTTTTATAATATACTCAACGCGAGCGCGGAAAGTAAGAATAAGATAGCTGACGATACCCGTCAGCTATTGCTCTTTGAAGCCCCACCCGACCTCCCCAAAGGGGAGGAGAAGCCTCTTCCCCGACCCCTCCCCAAAAGGGAGGAGAAGCCTCTCCCCCTGCCCCTCCCCGAAAGGGAGGGGAGTGATTAGCTGAACTATCAACTCGTCAACTCGTAAACTAAAGAACTTATAAACTTATCAATGAAACAGCAATGAGAAAGGAATTATACACAGCCATAGTGGCGAAGCTCAAGCAAGATGTTCCTGAGGTTGTACACATCGACCTGTGGAACCATAATGTAGAATTTATAGAGCAAGAGGAGGTGTGGAGCCGCCCTGCGGTGTTTGTTGAGATTGGTACTATCAGTTGGTCGCCGTTTCATGGTAAATGGTTGCGTGGCAATGGTCAGGTGCGCATACATGTGGTGACTGACTGGCTGGAAGGCGGTCAGCACGCGGCCTGGAATCTAAGCGACAAGATACGTAAGGTGCTTACAGGTCTTTGTGGAGACAGTTTCAACGGTATGGAACTTGTGACAACTGATACAAATCACAACCACGAAGACATTCTGGAGAGCATAGACAGTTATGATGTGAGATACATGCTGGAATGACGGGGTTTTTCATCAGAAAGCCGCGACTGATGATTTTCCGCCGCGGCTTTGTTCATTAAATAGCCATGCATGCCCCAACCGCCAGCTTCGGATCTTAGGTTGAAGTAGTTTCCTACACCAATGGACAATGCCTTCATGAAAAAATACTAACAAATACTTCCAATTCTCTTTCTTTACTTCTTTCATTTTTTTTGTTTTTTAGTTGATGAGTTAATATGTTTTTTAAGTTTACAAGTTCAAAGTTGAAAGTTCAAACTTTCTCCACGTAGTTTCCCAAGATATCTTTCAGATTCCAGTAGCACGCTGCAAGTGAGCGGATGCACTTGTATACCGCACCATCTTGCTTGTAGTATTTACCCGCCTCCAATTCCATGTTCAGCCTGAATGCAATCGGGTTTTCTTTTGTTCCCAAGGTTTCGTCGACGGTCGTATCGACTATCTCAACATAAAGGGCTGCAGTGTCTACAGATGGCGGATATTGCGCCTGCACCGTGTGTGTCTGTCTTACCTTGATGAGCTTGTCGTCGAAGTACACCCTCGCATCGGCCTTAAGTTCCTTGCCGACATAACTATGCCACGTCGGGAACAGCTCCTTGTACAGCAACGCCTTGTTATCGGGCATGGCCATTACAAACTGCTCTGCCGTGATGGCCTTCATCTTGTCAAGCACCACGCTTGGGTCTGGCTCTGTCTGTGGTTGTGGTTCTACAGGTGGTGGCGTGTATTCTTCCCATCCCGCAGCGATGAGTTGGTCGTGTGTCGGGTTAATCACTTGGCGGTCGCCAATAACGAGGACGCCACTGAATATCACTCTCTGGTCGTTGATTATCTTACAGTATTGCATGTCAATATATTTTTATTTGTTAATCCAGTCTTCCATATTCCTCTATATTGATTTTTGTCTTCAAATAGTCAAGCTTCGGATACTCACTGATAGGATGTATCTTATCTCTCACTTTTGTGTATGTTGTCACAGAATCCTTATACCATTGAACAAGCTCGTCAGGAACGTAGATGTCTAAAACTTGTGTTAAATCCCAATATCCTTTTTCAAGCGATAGCGACTTGTTGAAAATAATTAACGTGCGAGGGTATCTACTTGAAGAAGGGGCACTGTTTCCATATATAATTTGGTAATTCCATTGTTCGACAAATAAATCCTCCATAGTAGGCGGAATGACTAATGTATCTATATTTGGTTTCAACACAAATCCATCTACTTCTTTAATTCCACGTGGAATAACGACATACGCATCTAACTTGTACGGCATATACATAAATCTTCCCTTGCCCATAATATACCCTTCCTCTGTCTGTGTGTATATAGGATTACCCTCTTGCAAAATAGGTTCTTTGAGTGTGCCGATGGTTGTATTGGGTATATCTATCACCGACTTGGGTATAACAACATGGCATTTGTTTTGATATAGGAAATACGACCACCCTCCGAGCCTCTCCAAGTTCGGAGGGCATATAAATCGTTGGATTTGATATTTACTCCTTAATGACCCATCGAGTTGCTTTACATTAACAAACAGGCTTAAGTCAATAACGTCCAGCTTTAAACTTGAGTGAAGATTAACATAATCTTCCGTATTTGTCACCGCTGCGGCTTGTTTGAATGTAAATTCTCCAGCACATCCCCTCACACCTGTGAGTCCGTACTTCTTATCTGTAATTCCATTTTCGCCTCCGAAATTCTCCACACAGAATCTCTTCAAATCCTGATTGTCAAAATGTATCGGGGTGTTTTCCCAATTCTGTGCCATAAGGCGTCTTCTTAGCTCACTCATACCGTACCCCCCCCCATATTTTAACAATGGTTAACAATAGCAGAGTGACTGCGGTAATCGTTCTATATTTCATGTTTGAGTTCATATAGTCTTAAAATTATGTTCTATAAACTGTCCTATATTCAATGAGGCGTATGTTCGTTTTGCCACTTCCAACTTTCCAATGTTCACATGAATTTTACATCCAGAAAACTTAATTGGTCTGAATTGTCTATGAAAATAAGGGATAGTCCCTAAAAATATTACGTCTGTCAGGTTCATTCCTGCATCAAAGGAAAATGCATTGAATTCTTTGAATTTTCGTGGAAAACTCAACAGGGTGATTTTTTTATTTGTTCGAATCCAACTCTCCCCTGTCTTTAAAATATCAGTGTTACAAATCAACTTTCCAATGCCATCAGAATACGAGTGCGATATAACTTCCAATCCAGTCTGATTTCCCCATCCTATATTAAGGCCAGCAACCCAATCATACCGCTGTCCGTCCGTAGTCAGATACCATATTTCGTTGTCTTTCTGATTGCTGAAATCAATGCTTTTAATGAGCCTTGTGTCTGCATCTGCCAGCAGCATCTGTCTTCTTCTTATGATACTCATATCTTTCCTCCTTATGCTCTACCCATAACAATTACATGATTAACAATGCTCGCTTGATACGTCTTGCCAGCTTCGGGAACAACAACATACTCATTATACCACTTCAATTCTGCGGGCAAGTTAAGAGATGTCCCTTTGTCGACTGGGCAGGTGAACTCAAACAAATATTCCGTCACAAATTCCGCGTCTATAGCAGGGGCGAGAGATAAGTTCAGCTCTGGTACAACTCCCCACACCTCCATGATATTCGGCCTGAGCGAGAATGTCGTATCACCCGTGCCATGATGTGCCTGACGTGGGATGCCGCTCTCTCCGTCCTTGACGTTCTCTGCGGCTACCCGTGCCTGCTTTGCAGCTTCGTTGGCTTGCGTGGTCGCCGTGGTGGCACCGTTTGCAGCGGCCGCAGTGGTCTCTTTGATACTCTTGAGGTCAGACGTGGCGGCATTGGCTTCTTTTATCTTTGAGTTGATATTCTCCTGCATGGAAGAGAATGTTGTACTTCTTTCTTTCTCCGCCGTTACTCGTTTCCCCTCGGCACTCGCACGATAGCTTTCAGCTTTATTCCGTGCCACTTCCGCTTCTTTCCGTTGCTGTTCAGCCTTTGCTCGTTCTTTCTCGGCTCTCGCACGATAGCTTTCAGCGGTAGTCCTATCCTTATCAGCCCGCTGACGTGTGTCTTCATTATCCTGTCGTTCTTTCTCGGCTTTAATTCTTGCTTCCTCTGAGGTAATTCTTTCCCGTTCTTTCTCTGCCACGCCACGCATGCTCTCCAACAGGGCGGACACATCGTTAAAGGTGGCGTAATACTCATCAATCGTACCTTTGTAGCCGTGTGCCTTTGCCAGCTGGTAGGCATCAATCAGCGCAACAGGGATATTCGCTTTCACCACAGCACCGTCAAAGCGAGTGTTGTCCTTTACCAATACCACCATACCTTCGGCAATCGCCACGTTCAGCCTTTTGCCGTCGGCATAGTTGGGGTCGGGCGTATTTACTTTTACTTCCGCTCTTAATTCCCCAGGGGGCAACCCATGCGCATCCATAAAGCAGCGTATCTTATTGCCGTCCACCGAACACCGCTCGCAAACGCCACCAGTGCGCCCAACAGTGTATCTGCTCGCCATAACAATGAAGTCTATTCTAAAGTCTTCATCGCCCAATTGGTACGGCTTATCACCTGCCAGCAGCTCCACCACTAACTCGAAGTCCTCCTTGTAGTTGATTTTTACTATTCCTTTTGCGGTGGAGGTCTTTTCCTCTGTTCCGCAGCCACACATTTCGTTGTTCATATTCTTGAGTTTTTTAGTTCACAAGTTTACAAGTTCACAAGTTCAAAGTCCCCAGCCAGTCTGCTCTCCCCTCCTTCGGAGGGGTCGGGGGAGGCTCCCTTATCTAATTGTCAAAAACCCTTTTACATATCCTCTGTAATTAGCTCTCATATCTCCTTCCAATTTCGTTAGTTCCATTGGCACGAGCGGCACGAGCGCAACAAGTGTGGTGGTTTCCTCGGGGGTAACCATTTCCACACCTTTAATTGGCACACCTATCGCCCGAAACATGGCTCCTGGTTCTATTTCCACAAGTACATTTACTGTTTTATTATTATATTTTGTTTCATCTATAGCAAATGTTGAATAAAACTTTATTGTGCCAGTGGTGTAGTTGTAGATGTTTAATACAGCACCGTTAAGTTCGGAAGCGCGTACATATCCTTTGTTGATATTCTTGACGTCTGTAATATACCACGACAGTGACGGACTTGACATCAGCATTTTAAATGACCCTTGCTCCACAAACGGCTGCGCTATCTTTTGTGCGGAGATACTTTCTGCGGATATGAGTTTGGCGTTGATGTGTCCGTTCTTATCCACCAAGAACGTCTGCTCTCCCTTGTTGTTCTGCACTTTGAAGTTGTCAAACGTAGCAGTGAATTCCTTGTCTTTGAGACTAAATCCACTCGCCAACAGTGCTTCCACCGTGCCGTCGTAGGCGCACCATGGCGTTGCCGTGTCGCCCTCCTCCAGCTTGGGGCGGCAAAGCCAAAGCTCACACTGCGCACCCTCTTCCTCGTCAGCGATACAAGCAAAAAACAAGCTACTCATCTTTTTGCTCTCTCCACTGTCGAAAACGTATCTCACGCGAGTCCAATTATCAATGTCCGCACGGTCGTAGTAGTGTTCCTTATACAGATAGCCACCAAAGCAGTATCTGCCGTCATCCGATGCGCAGTCCACATACATGCTTCCTTTCAGTCCGTACGACTTGAACTTCACCCAGACGGATATGGTATATTGCGTGTGTGGTTTCAACGTTACATCATGCCAGCTGATGTTCGTCCATTTCGCCCAGCCTTCACGCTTGTATGCGTTCTTAAAGCGTATGGCGTCAGAGCCAGCTACACCACCGCCTTTTAGGTACTCAAACATATCTCTGTTTCCAATCTCCATGTCACCGCTTATCACAACGCCCAAATGCTTCTGAATGGCTGCCTTGTTGGTGGTGTCCACCTCGTCGAGGTTAAGATCGCTACCCCACAACAAGTTTGGGCGAGTGCCATTGTTCACGGTCAGGCTGATTTCATCGGCCGTCTGTTTTATTTCCGTGCGCACATCCTCGAGGTCGCTTTTTCGTGCTACGGTCGATGAAATTGAGTTTAATGTTATTTGTAATTCTGAGTACTTTTCTGTTGTATCGCTTAGTGTTTTCTCAACTCCATCTATCCTTGCTGTAATTTTGTCAGCTTCTACTTTGAATGTCGCTTGCGATATTTTTGTAACAAAATCATCAAGCGACACTTTTTTCCCACCGCTCACCACCGTGAACGTGCCTGTCACATTGTTATCACCTTTAGAGAGCCAAGTGGTTTTCTTGCTTTCCAAGTCAAAGTCGTTCACATGTTCATACTGTGCGATATATGGCGCATGTAAATTAATGTCAAAGCTATTATACGCACTGATCACGATAACACTCTGCCTTTCTTCTTTTCTCCTGTTTCCAACAACTGCCAGCGCATCGCCCACCTCCGGCACGCCTTGACAATTGTCAGCCTTTACAGATTTGTCAAGATCTACCTCTAAATAGTCTACTAATTTACCGTCAACAGAACGCTGCACCGTATTTGGCGATGCGTAAGCCACACGCATCCAGTAGAATTTGTTGCCATTTCCATCTACGTTAAATCTCGCACACATCAGCTGGTCGCCCACTTCACACTTTTGCATTAGCTTCACACCGTCTTGCTCTGCACGTTGATAGCACGCATAATAATTTCCCGTGTCTACCACTTCATCAATGTGAAATGCGCCTGGCGAATAAATCGTCATGCCCCCAGCCGCCTTAGCCTTCTGTATCTCCAGCTCAAAGAACGTAGCCTTACCCGTCACGTTGATATTCTTCGTTGTGATAGTATCGCTGTTCTGAATATTCTGCGATTTGATTTTTTGCGTCTGCAGATATTCTTTAGCCGTTACCCCCTTAAACTCTGGATAATCATCTAACAACTTGTAAGCCTTGTAAGCCTCATCAGCCGTTGTTGCTTCATCGGCTGTCTTGGCGTGGTTTGCTTCATCGCCCAACTTTGCATGGTCTGCCTCATTCGCCCTTGTTGCTTCGTCCGCCTTCTTGGTATGCTCTGCCTGTTCGGCGAGGCTGGCCTTTTCCGCCATTTTCGCCATATCGGCTTTGCTGGCGTGTACCGCCTCCTTGACGGACTTGTCTCCATAGGCTGCTCCCGGTGTCCTGACCGTTGGTGTTGTAGCCTTATTTTTCGGTTTCTTGATAATCTTTACGTCTATCATCGCTCAATCTCCTTTAACGACATTTCAGCTTCTCCCGATTCGAGGTTCCTTGTGATGCCTTGTACGAAAAAGTTCCTTCCCAGTGCCGGATGCCTGTAATGCGCGAATGTACTGACATAGCCTCCTTTCTTATCAATGAGCTTTTGCGTCATGAGAATTCTCGGCTGGTGGTACTCGTTGTAATAGCTGTCAACATACAGCTGCTCCGGCTTTGCCTGTCTCTTCGTTGTGTGGTCGTAGAGCTTGATTACCCCGTCGCCGGTGAGCAAGTTGAGCGGCGTGCTCATGCATACCCCCTGTGCCACGCCCAGCTGTCTGCATTCGTCTGAGGTGAGTGCCGAGTTGATTTTGAACTCGATGTCATCCTTCCTGTTAACAAACTGCTGCTTGTCGTCGCTCATGTAGACGATGTCGCTGTCGCCAGGTCTTTCGGTCATCCCATTGTCGCTGTACACCTTCACCTGAAAATCCTCGATGAGGATGCTGCTGACGTTCGCCAGTAGTGAAATGGTGTTGCTGGTCCACTTGGTATGTCGGAAGAAGGTGGGGTGCCTCCTCGTGATGTTCTCCCATGTGGCGTTTACCGGTCCGAGTATCATGAACTTGACCTGTCCGCTGACCTTGTCCGCCCTTATGATGGGAATGGCCGTCCCCTCGACGTCAATCCCCATTTTGTAGCTGATATTGTTCTGTATGTCAAATTTTCTTCCGATGAGCTTGTCTCCGACTTTTGGATCAAACCCAATGGTGAAGCACTGCTGGTAATACTCGTCGTCGCTGTCGCACTGTTCCCTGGTTTTGTATTCTCTCCATTTGAAGTTTTCGGGACTGCCCCCGTCTCCCTCCTCAACCACGCACTTGTCTCCGATGATGAGCATGCAAGCCAGCACTGCCACTTTTGAAATTCTGTCTGTTCCGTCTCCAATGGCACTGTAGTTGAACTCGATTTGCTCTGGCGCCGACCCTGTGAAGGGTACCAGCCCATGTGTGGTATCCTTGTCCCATACCGGCTCTTCGACTGGTGTGTCAGCTTTCCACCACTGTTGGGTGTAATACTTGTTCCTGTTGTTCTTTGCCGGCACCGTGTGGTGCCACCACTGCCTGATTCCCGTTCCTGCGTACGCTTCGCTGGGTTGGTAGTCGTTGATGGCCTTAAAATTGTCGGTGAGCGGCATGAGGGGATTGAGAATGACGTTTCCGCTGATAACGATGTAGTTGATTGTCTTGTCATCGCTTGGCGAGAACACCCCTCCGGAGGCACTCCCCTCGTACACTGCCCTTGGAATGGACGCCTTAAGACTTTGCTCGTTTGGAAACACTTTCGCCGGGTTGTTGTCAATACCGTTCCCGTTGACACTCACCACCAGATAGTTGGTCATTTGCACTTTTGAAATGGGTGCATTGTCTTTCACCGCGCATGGCTGCTCCACCTTTCCAAAAGCGATGATGGCTGCTGCGTCGTTATTTCTCAATGCGTTGGGTAACGCCTGTTGGTTGCGCCCACTTTGACTGTACTGCTGCATGATGCTTCCCGTACCGTTGACTGGGAACCTCCACTGCTGGTTCTCCATGACCCTGACGAACCAATCTGTGATCACGGCTCCGTCATAATCCGTCGTTCTGCCATGCGTGATGGCGTCAAAAGCGTCGATGGAGGTGTTTCCCTCTCCATCGCAACTGTACTCGGTCATATATTTTTGCTTGGCGTTGTATGGGCTTCCCAATGTGTTGTTGTCAAACGGGCTCTCGATGACGTTCTCCACGCTCTCGGTCTTGCATGTGAGCAGCAGCTGGTTGTAGACCTCTCCAACGCTGATAGTAGTGTCTTCGCCGACGACGTTGCTGTTGCTGATGTCCACGCATTGCCTTGTGGTGACTGTTTCTTGTCCACTGACGATGTCTTTCCACTTAATGGGTGACTCTCCTTTTACGCTTTCCCATGCGAAGATGTAGAAGGCGAAGCCCTCTTGCCTGATGTGTAGGTTGAGGTATTTGAGTGTTTCCTCGAGCACTTCATCCTGCTGCCACACCTCATCCTCGTCATCGCCAAGAAAGAGCAGTTCATTGACGGAAAGGAGGCTGAAAAGCGAATATTTGTCCTGTTCGAGGCTGTCGACAGCGCGGCTTCCGTCGTATAATAATGCCACCTTTCCCTGTCCCTTGACATCGACCCCCTTGGTGATGTCTCTGAGCATTTGGATGACGATGTCTGCCATAGTGCGCTGTTTTGCCGTGGCCTTGATGCCCGGGTATGATACCCCCAGCGTTCCCACGTCCCGGTACTTGGCATACCGCATCGCCGTGAGTACATCGATGCAGCTCAGCTCGATCTCGTCTTGCTCCTCATTATATCCCTGCGAGTAGGTCTGTGGCTCTACGAATCCGGCGAAGAGACATTCCCCCTCCCGATAGATGTTGACCACCACGTCCCGGCATGACGCGGAGAAGAAGTCGGGCACGAAATTTTTTGTGAGGAGCCTCACGCTCGCCTGTTGACAGAGCAGCACGTCGAAGGTGTCGCTGACCTGGCTCGTGATGTCCACGGGGTCGTCGGTCCAGCTGATGCCGCTATCCTTCGCCCCTATCTCTATGTCTGGCGTATGACTGCCTTTCGTGAGGATATGCACCTCTATGCGCTCGTTGAGCTGGTTGTAGAAATGTCCGTGTATGTACATGTGCGTGTTATAATCTAATGTTTGTTTTCTTCCTGCTGATGCGGGTCTCGTTGGCCAAGGCAATCACGATGTCCCGCCCACGGAGCCTTGCCTCCAGCTTACCGCTGAACCCACTGCCGGTGTCGCCTATCAAGGATTTCAGTTTGTCGAGCGGAGCTATTACTTCTGGATTAGATCTTGCACCACCATACTCTCCCATAAGGGCGAGGGTCGGTCCGTACACCAGACCTCCATTAGCAAACGGTGTGACGGCAACTGAGGCCACTAATCCTTGCATCGTGGCGATAAAGCCGGCAGCGATACCCGCACCTGCGAAAGGAATGCCCGCATGCGCTGCCATGAACTTGGAAGCTGCAAGTTCCCGGTATGCCATAGCTTGAGTCTTGACTGCAATCGTGGATGCCGTCGCAGCGGCAATCTCTTCAGGGGCAGCAGCAACTTTGGTTGCCGTGGCGGTAGCTGTCGCAACGCCACTGGCCGCCACGACGGCATTGGAAGTTTCCGTTGCCGCTATCAGCGCTTTGATGATTGCTATAATACTGTTTACCCCCTGATAAATCTGTATAGCTGCGTCCACTACACTGACAATGGTTTCCCAAGCTCCTCGATTGCCCTCAAGAGCATCTGTCAGTGAAGAGATACCGCCACCTATGCCTTTGAGAGAACTCCACGAATTCTCTACCGTAACATTACTCTTTTTAAGTATCTTCTGGTAGTTCTCATAACTCTTGACAAGTTTGTTCACTTCAGCACGCTGACTTTCGTCCATTGGGTTCTTCGCATCAGAGAGCATATCCTGCAGCTCCTTGATACGCTTCTTCACTCCATCCAAGCCCATTACCTGAAGTTCCAGCGTAAGTTCCCTGCCGTTCATACCATTGAGCTTGCCCACCTCGTCCTGCAGTTCAGGGATACGTGTCAGCTGTTTCATGGCATCATGCTTTTTCTCCAGTGCCATAATGGTACGCTCTATCTCGGATATTTCCGAGGCACTTGCCTTTTTCTGTTTGGACTGGTAGTAGCTGATAGCTGTATCCAGCTCCTCTATGCTATCCAGCCTTGAAATATCTTCAGGCTTTTTCAGCTCGTCCAGTGTATCGTCCCACTTTTTGCGCAGGTCATTCAAAGCATTGATTTGCTTCTGTATTTCGATACGTTCCTCTTCCGTGGCGGTCTTCAGCAAGTCTGAGTAGAACTGTATCTCTTCCTCCAGCTGTTTGTATGTCTTTATCTTGTCAATGCCTACATCTATGTGCGCACTGCGTTCAAATGCCGTTTTAAGGTCGTTCAAACGCTGTATTTCCTTGTCTATCCCGGCAAGGTCTGATTTCGTGGCACGCTCCCGGAGTGCCTGCTGGTAGGCTATCTCATTGTTGATGTCTTCAAGGGATTTCAACTCCGTAGGGCGTGCAGCCATATCCTGAATACGGCTGATGGTTTCCTGCTGCTTTTGTAGCAGGGCTATTTTCTGGGCATAGAGTGCGATAGTCTTGGTCTCGGAGCCCTTGGTCGTTTCGAGTTTGTTCTGATAATACTGGATGTTGTTGCCAAGCTCCTTGTAACTCGTGGCGTTGGCTATGAGTTTCTTTCCGTCATACAGGTCGGTTTCTTTCTTGTTCCTCTTTTTATCTTTGTCTTTTTTGTCGCTGCTGCTGACAGGAGAATTGAACTTCTTGTTCCCTTTGAGTGCCGCCTGTGCATTCTCGGTCTTTGCCTTCGTGTTCTCTTTCAGTGCCTTGGTCTGCTTTTCTATTCCTCCTGTCTGTTTTGCAGGACCGTTGTCATCTATGCCAAAGAACTTCTTTACCCATTCCCAAGCCTCCTTGATGACAGCACTTGCCTTTTCAAAGGCTTTCACAAGGAAGTCCCATACAGCGGAAGCCAAGTCTTTTACCACAGCCCACACTTGGTCGCAGATGTTGCGGAAGGTCTCACTATTGTTATAGGCTGCCACCAATATGGCTACCAGTCCGGCTATCGCCATAATGACTATGCCAATGGGATTGGCACTCAGCACGAAATTCAGTGCTATCTGTGCTATCTTCCAAGCATTGGAAGCAAGCACGGCAATCTTTGAGGCTGCAGCCTGTGCGAGAGTGGCAATCTTGACAGCCCTCAATCCAGACACAACGGCCACCAAACCGCCTTTCAGTTGTGCCATACTCATTAACGCCAGTCCCGTGTTGGCTATCATTTCCATATAGGGGGCAGAGGTACTTGCCAAGGAACCCGCCCAGTCAAGCATGGACTGCACTTGATTCTTAAGCATTTGTCCGACACTGTCTCCCGTGCTTGCCATCTCATTGAAGGCTTCATCAATCGTACCGGCAGAATCAGCCATTGCTCCAATATTCTCCGAGAATTTGTCTTTCTGCTCCCCAGTCAAGGAACCGAGCAGACGCAATGCCTCCGCGCTGCCGAACAGCTGTCCATAGATAGTTTCACTGAGCTGTCCGGTCTTGGCTGAATATTCCTGAATGCTTGCATCCAACCCCAATAGGAAGTTCTCAAGCCCTCCTGCAGCCTGTACGCTTGCAGCATTGAAGCCTATGCCCATAGCCTCCGCTGCCTGTGTCGCTTCCGCAGACGGTTTGATAAGCGCATTCAGAACAGCCGCCAACTGGGTAGAAACTTCTGCCGTATTACCGGTAACACCGGTGGTAGTGGCGAAGACTGCCATAAGCTCATCCATTTCCACACCCAATTGAGAGGCACTTCCGCTGACACGGGGCAATGCCTGACCAAGCTGCTCAAAACTCGTAACACCGTTTTTGGCGGTCATCTGTATTTTGTCCTGTATAGCCCCGGCTTTATCCCAATTCAACCCATAGTTTTTGATGAGGGTTGATGTTACAGTTACGGTCTGTCCCAAATCGGCAAGTCCGCCGACAGCAGCCTTGCTTGATTGATCCAAGAATTCTATCCAGTTGTCCTCTGGAACACCGTTGGATATTGTTTGGTATAATCCGTTGGCAAGTTCCTCACGAGCCAATGGTATTTTCTTGCTCAAGCCGACAATCTTATCAGAAAGCGCGTCGAATTCCTCTCCGCTCTTGCCTGCCATTGTGTTGGCACTCCGCATGGCAGTTTCAAAACTGTTGAATGGAGCGGCGAGTCCTCCAACCATATCACGGAGAGTTTCGATTGATCGCATCGCACCTTCGAATATCATGCTCCTCGCTGCCATCTCTTTCAGCTGTGAGCCTGTATTTCGTGCCGTTTCTCCCACCTTATTCAAGGCCTCGTCAAGTCCGGTAGCTTCTACGGTAAGGTTTTTCAAAACGTTACCATCGACACTTTTTATCTTGATTTGAAATTCTACTGCCTTTGCCATTTGTTAGTGTTACTTTAATCCATTGCGTCGTTTAGCTTCCTCAAAACGCTTGATGAATTCTTCTTTACTGATCTTTTCTTTCTTGGTTAGATTCTCATCCTCGTCCCATGGAAATGGGAGAACGTCATGAGCCGTCAATTTACCTTTCACATACGGCTGAATAAAAAACATACCCATCATCCTTGTCCGTTCCCACTCGGCACGCTCCTTATCCCTATGCTGTTGCCCCCATCGATTCCATGCTTCATAGAACTCGAAAGGGGTACACCGTTCAAAGTCATCTCTGCTCATCCCGATGCACCCCAAGGCTATTCCAAGCAATTCGTCAATGCTTACTTGCCCCGCACGAGATTCTCCGTTTTTTTTTGCGAGGCAGCCATATCCTCGTAAAAGGAATTGACACTGTCCGGCTCCAGTGAGTCGGCAAACATCTCGAAATCCATGTCAAAATCAACTTTATCCGCATGGCATGCGCTCTTGACGCAGCAAAAGATAAAGAGTACCAGTTCCGATATATCGGTCTGTTTGAGCTCACTCACGTCCTTGCCAGCTTCATTTTTGAAACGCACCATTGCTCCCATGGTTACACGACAGGGATATTCCTTTCCTGCAATTCTCAGTTTGTTGAGTTTCTTGTTGTCCATGATTTCCATTTTTGATTATCCACCTACAGTTCCAGGTTTGGTTGTGTCACCCACCTTGCCTGTATTTTCCAGTTGAATCGAATACTTCGAGTCGTCTCCAGCCTGAGCATCGAGTTCAAGAGACGTAATGATATACTTGCCACTGCCGCTCGGGCCTACATTGTCCCTTCCGCCGTAACTTGCATCCACAGGTTCGCCCTTGAGCTGTAGTTTTTTAAGTTCTGCATAGGTGTTGTAACCATCGGCAATTACGAAACCATCGGCAGAAATACTTTCCGAGAAACTCTTTACGTATTTCTCCTTCCATTTCCCTGAACTGGCTTCCTTTGTCACGCGCTCACCGGTCTCGGTAGTTGTTGTGATCTTGCAGCCGGTAGAGAAGCCAAGGGCACTGCCTCCTACAGAGAGGATTAGGTCAGTTCCATCCACTACTTTGTGTTCTGTCATTTTTTTATATTTTGATTGTTTTTATTACTATGCCGGCCGCCACCCCGGCGATAAAGGCGAAGCATATAATTTTAAGACTGGGCGAAGCACGCTCCTTTGCCGTTTCCTTCAACTCGCTGTTCAACCTGTTTGCCTCATTGAGTTGGTGTTTGAGCGTGATGATGCTCTTTGAGTAACTTGCGGCTACCAGTAGCAGTGAGTCGCATTGTGCCTCAATGATGATTTGCTCAGGCTCATTCGCCGTTTCCGGTTTTCTTTGGAGTTTGACGGCCGCCTGTTTTTCCCTTGCCGTGTACGCCGCTCCCGGTGGCAGAGATCTGATGCTGTCGAGTGTGAGCTTGAGACAGGCTGTTGCCATTGGCACCCTCACCGGCTTCTGCCATGTTTGGGTGACCGTCTGGGTGAGGCTGTCCCTTTGCAGGCTCATGCTTTCCCCGTGCAGGCTTTGGCGTGTCACTGTCTTGGTCGAGCGACAGCTCCACGCTGACAGGGCAAGTAGTGCGATGAGGGCATATCTGAATAGCCTCGATGGCC
>QWCH01003345.1_pt1 | contig 17109 bp, 13 predicted proteins | sample 1972671 | NCBI WGS metagenome assembly QWCH01 (sample SAMN09866713, study PRJNA288562) | Human gut metagenome isolate term3_stool, whole genome shotgun sequencing... | isolation source: gut | host: Homo sapiens | place: USA: California | reverse complement strand
AGGTTGATGTTCCTGTTATTAAAGCACAACCATCTCTTGGTGTAGAAGGGGCATTGATAGATAATACGCCGTATTTGGCAGCTTTTCAGAAAATTATAGATCTCCCTAAAATATTGAAACCCGCAACCGGGGAATTGAGAAATCTTCAAGGAGAAATGTTAGATATTTCTAACGAGATAAGTGGTGCGTTTGCAAACATGGCAGTGGGAGTTGGAGAAAGTATAGGAGAATTGATCGCGGGTGGAGGGGGTATGGCGGGGTTCACGAAACTTGTCGGGGGAGCTTTTGCGGATATGGCGATACAAGTGGGAAGAATAGCAATTGGAGTTGGGATGGCAACAGAAGCGATAAAGGCTTCCTTGGTGAAATTAGGGGGATTAGGGGCAATTGCTGCAGGAGTCGCTTTGGTTGCTCTTGGAACTGCCGCAAAATCCGCACTAAGCAGTGTCGCGAACGGTGGTGGAGGTACATTTTCTTCTAATGCATATTCTAATGAATTGGATGTCAGGACTAAATCGGGGACTCTGGACAAGGTATCGCGAAGTGTAAACGTGGAAGTGTCCGGGGAGTTTAAATTACAGGGGAATACCCTTGTAGCGGCAATAAACAAGGAAAATAGACGTAAAAATTTAACGACGTGATGGCATACAAGACTAGATACATATTACGGTTTGATTCGGAGAAGTATAACCACGATTATCGGATTCTAATAAAAGAGAAGGATTATACCGGGGAAGCTGAAGATAAGGCTCTCGGGGCGGCTCCTGTTTTACGGCGGGATGATTCCGATTCGGGAATTTCGGGAACATCTTTAGAGTTAGTTATTCAAGCGGATATTGATAGTGAGTTGACATCTCTATACACGGTTGATAACAAAAAATTCCTCGTGGAGTTATACCGGAATGACGTGTTGGTCTGGTGTGGTTATGTCTTGCCGGAAAAATACTCGGAGCCTTATATTTCTGTTCCGTATGACGTTTCCGTGACCGCTTCCGACGGGTTGGGAATCCTGAAAGATATTCCGTTCGCTTTAACCGGGGAGAGAACCTTGTTCGACGTGATAAAATATTGTTGCGATCAAACGTCACTTCCACTTGATTTTGAAATTATTTCCTCTCTCCGTGAAACAAGCATGAGCGAGAGCAACGTGATGCACGTGCAAAGTATCCTTGAGTCTTCCATTTTCTCGGGCAAAACTTGCTACGAGGTACTGGAATCTTGCATGACAAGCTTGGATTCGTTCGTCACGCAGCACGAGAATAAATGGTTCGTGGTGAAATACACGGATTTGGATAAAAAAAGCCTAATCTACAGTAATGCCGGGACGAAAAAGGGCGAACGCCTGTTGGACGTGGGGACGCTTGGAGCGATAGGGGATAATTTTTATCCTGTCGGGAATTTAGAGAAGGATATATTACCCGCTTACAAGAGCACGAAATTGTCATACGATTACGGGAAAAAATCATCTTTTCTCTCGAATTACGATTTTTCGAGTGAATTGAATAACTGGGAATACACGACGTTGCAAAGCCCCACTCGTGTTAAACATTTCACTCACGACGGAATGGGATTCGTTCGGATTCTCGGGAGGTCGGCAAACGGGGGAACGGCAGAGGAACCGAATTATATACGCCAGACGATAGACGTGGAGAAAACCAACTCGTCATCGACTTTTATAATCTCTCATGCCATGGGGAAAGGATTCGCGGAGGGCAACGGAGAATTTAACGTGCATATAAAACTGGCTTGTGGTTCAAAGACGCACTATTTAACCAAGTCCGGCTGGAGAACAACAAGCGAAGATATAGTGGTGTCATCGGCGTATCAATCGCAACATCTCGGTGATGGTGATATGTCGTGGGTTGATAGTTACACCGAGTTCAAGATTCTGGCAAATGGTTTCCCGGATAGTGGCAAGCTAACCATTCAAATTTCGAATCCTGTCGTGACCACTCAATACAGGTTGTATATAAATAAGGTAGTGGTGACGAATGACGTGACCACGGGAATTGATGTTGATGTGAATTTGAACACCAACGCTTCAACTTCTTACGCGTCGATGGATATCGCTTTCGGGGATACGCCAATCGTCGCTAATGCCAAAAAGTTGTTTAACGGTATTCTTTGGGGTAATGGCGGTTTTACGCGAACATGGACGAACGGGAACAAGACAGACTCTTACCTGTACACGATTTTGAAATGCGTGTGTAGCCGGATCGGTTTTCCCCGGCAACAGCTTTCCGGAATTATCCAAGGAGAGAATTTGCAAACGTTCATGTTGACGAGGGATAAATACAGTAACTTGCTATTTCACGTGAAAGAAGCGTCCCTAAATTTGTTGACAGACGAGATGGATTGTACTTTAGAGCAGTTTATGCCTTATAGCGAACTGTCCGGGGAAACATCCGAATCGGCTAGAGCGACAGGAAACAGTAGCGAGTACCGTAGTAGCGGGGATAACGAGGTACGTGTTTACCAGAGCGGATCGGGAGTCCCGATGCGAATAAAAGACCTTTCACCTACCGAATTGCAACCGGATAGCGTTATAGAGGTTGATCGCAATAACGCCCAAAAATCCGGCAAAGCGACTTTGCAGAAACTGTTAGAATTTATTCTATCAACCGGGGACGTGTGGACGGAAGAGGAATTGCAAGTCGTCGGGGGGTATATCTTGTATCTTGGCGATAAGATCAAGGCGGGTGATTCTGACTTGTGGTCTGGTCATCATTTTTCAGACTATTTGAATCAATCGGTTAAGACGGATTCGGATGTACAATTCAAAAGTGTAACAAGCGATACCGACAAGTGGAGTATTGAAGAAACAGGGGATACGAAATTAAGGGATTTACTAATCCGTTCTTTCAAGAGCCTGAATTTTGCGGCTGGACCGTTAGGGGCAGGTGTTGGGATGGTAAACGATGACGAGTTGCAAACGGATCGTTTGTTAGTTCGTAAATTGATGTTTGTACTAGAGTTGGCAATACAGAAAATTCGACACCAGGGAGGAATATTAATTCTTTCCCCGGCAAGCATGAAGATTTCCAAGGTTGTAGACGGGGGTAGTTATTGGAAGTGTTTTTTCGAGAATGACGGGGGGAATATCGCTAACGAGTTCGTGGTTGACGATCAAGCAAGGCTGCAAAACTTCTCCGGTAATAATATAAAATACTTGTGGGCTAAGGTCACGGCGATAGGTACTGATTTCGTCCATTTGAGCAAGACAGATAAAGAGGGGGACGGGATTCCAGAGGAAGGGGATGATCTAGTGCAACTAGGACATAGAAGCAATCCTGATCGACAGGACGCGACCATGTTGTCTGCTGTTAATGGAGAGGTTGGTATTATCACGTACCACGGAATTAATGGCTTTGACCTGTCCGGTAAGGAAGGAAGTTGGTTGGGAAAACATGGAGGCAAGAGAGGCGCGGTTATCCGGGGAGAAGTGCATATTACAGCCGGATCGACGGGATTGAAGGAATTGGATGAATTCCAAGAAGTGGAAACCAAGTTCGGTCAAACGGACGCGGTGATTGAAGGTGTACAAGGGCAATTAACAACGCAACAGGGTGCACTAAAAGATTTAAAAACAGAAATGTCGGCTATCCCCGGTAAAATAGAACAATCTGTTAGCGGGGTAATAGATTGGGCGACGGGAGAGATTGATAGCAAGATCGCCAAGACTGTAACAGTTACAGCTCCATCGCAAATATTTAAGTACGCTAGCGGGTACACGGGTACGCCAAGTCCAGCGAGTATTCTATTATCTGCCACGGTTAAGAATTTTACTCCTACATCCTACCAGTGGCAATACCTAAACGGCAGCACGTGGATGGATATAAGCGGGGCAACAAGTGCAACCTATTCTGTCGCTCCTGGCAATACAACTTTATTTCCAAGTGGCACGAATGTAAGGTCTTTTCGATGTATCTGCGATGGCGATGTTAACCTTTCGGACTCGTTCACGATAGCAAAATTAGCAGACGGGACAACGGGGACGGATGGAAAGCCTGGGGCAGATGGCAAACCTGGTGCGGACGCTTACACGGTACTGTTAACGAACGAGGCTCATGCCGTGGCTTGTGACTCTGGTGGAAACCCTTTAGCGGGGGAACTCGCCAAGGCGATAACGAAGGTTGTCGTTTATAAAGGAGCCACGGCGGTAAGTTTCACCTTACAAAATTTAGTGTCCGCGGGTGGTACTTTTGCCGTGGACGGAACCGACGAGATAAAGTGTACGGCACTATCGGCGGACTCGGGAACTTGCACTTTCGAAGTAAAAATCGGGAGTGTTGTAATAAAGAAGGTATTTGGTGTTACCAAAGCCAAAGCGGGAACAGACGGGCGTCCCGGTGCGGCTGGTAAAGGAGTGTCGAGCATCGTGGAACAATATTACCTGTCGACTTCTGCCACAACCCAAACGGGAGGAAGTTGGGTGGCAACGCCGCCGGCTTGGGTAAACGGGAAGTATTTTTGGACACGTTCTGTAATAACTTACACGGATAACACCACTAGCACGACACCACCGGTATGCGTTACGGGAGCAACGGGGAACACGGGTGGAACGGGGAACGGTATCAGTGCCGTGGACGTGTTGTACTATCTTTCGACCTCCTCGACTTCTTTATCCGGCGGTAGTTGGATAACGACTTCCCCCGCTTGGGTGAATGGCAAATACATCTGGAGTAAGACGAAAATTACTTACACGAATGGCACGACGAAAGAGAGTGCCGCCGCGTGCATAACGGGTGGTACAGGTGCCACCGGAGCCGCGGGTAAAGGCATAAGTTCCACGGCTGTAACTTACCAGGCTTCTGCCAGTGGTACGACCGTGCCAACCGGGACATGGAGTACTGCAATTCCATCTGTATCCGCTAATCAATATCTCTGGACTCGAACAATAATTACATATACAGATAACACGACTAGCACGTCTTACTCTATCGGTAAAATGGGCGCAACCGGTGCAACGGGAGCGACAGGCAAAGGGGTGAAAAGCACCGCCGTGACTTACCAGGCATCGACAAGTGGCACAACAGTACCAACGGGGACTTGGAGCACTTCAATTCCCTCTGTGGCTGCAAATAGTTATCTTTGGACACGTACAATTATAACCTACACGGATAACACGACGAGCGCTTCTTATTCCATAGGGAAGATGGGAGCCACAGGAGCCACCGGAGCGGCGGGAAAAGGCGTGAAAAGTGTTGTTCCACAATATTATTTATCCACTTCCTCCACCACGCAGACGGGTGGCTCTTGGTCGACCTCTATTCCGGCGTGGACGAATGGTAAATACATCTGGACTCGCCTAGTGACGACTTACACGGATAACAGTACAACCACGACATCTCCCGTTTACGATATTGCAAACAAGGCTGTCGACGTGGCTTACTCGAAAGTCGAGGCAGGTATAAATAATCTTGCCAATGGAATAACTATTTTCGCGAAACAGACTGATTTTAATGCTTTAGGTACAAGGGTTGGTACAGCCGAGGCAACAATAAAGACACAATCCGGGCGGATAGATTCTGTTGTTAAAAGAGCGGATGCCCTAGAGAGTTGGAAAGGAACAACAGCAACTTGGATAACACAGACGGATAAAGAGATAAGTCAGAATGTTGTAAAAAACAATAAAGTGATTGCATCAATAAACGCTTCTACCGAGGGAGTGCAGATTTTTGCTAGTAAAATAAGACTTGCAGGTGAAGTTACTTTTGCGATGCTTGCCACTGATGCTAAAAACACGATAAATTCTAATGCAACTGCTATTGCCACTGAAAAAGTGACAGGCTTGAAAAATACGATAATCGAAGGAAATAAGATTAAGACAGATTTGATAGATGTTAATAGTATTTTCGCCAAAGATATAGTGTTCAGTGGTAGTTTAACTTCAAGCGACTATAAAGTGACTGTAAGTGGCTCGGGAGCCAGTGCAAGCGTTACAACCGTGGGTTCCCGGTACAGCAAAAGTGGTTTTGTGGTTTCCAGTGGTGGTGGGACGGGTATTCTTCCTTCTAGCAGCGGGGTTACACAGGTTGCTAAAATTGAGGCGATAGGTAATCAAGCCCTAATCGTCGGGCTTGAAATAGTGGTTAAAGACACGTATTCATCGGCATATCTTCACAACCAGAGTGCTTTAATTGTCGAGGCTCGAACATCTTACAATTCACCCCAAACCCCACCAAGATCAATCCATTCTAAAGCGGGTAATGTCGTGGTTGAAAATGGAAATGTTATGGTGAACGGGGATATAATGGGACGACACGCCCCATTAAAGCATATCCTAACAGAATCGTCAAGCCAGTGGTTGGGCGGCGATGAAACCATGGTGTTTACTAATAACACTAAAAGTATAAATGTTTATTTGCCTTGGGTCGGGAATGATACACCTAGCGGGTATAATGTTTGGTTTATACCGTGTGGGCGTAGTGCTAACTTGGTAATTCAAACGCAAGATAATTCGAAAATATTTAATTATAGTCGGGTGGCTAAATCGTGGGCGATTTTAACAAGCACGGAAGTGGGAGCTGTCGCCACGTATTCCAAAGAATATAATGGTTGGTTCGTGAACACGCTCGGTTCCTCTGGAATAACTTTCGGTTAATGATGTATAAACAATAATTTTTTGGACATGAAAACAGAATCTTTTATTAAAACAAACATTGAAACCACTGTACAAGGTATTAACGTGGTTATTACGACGGAGTACAAACAAGGAGGAGTCCCCAATGTTTACACGTGCAACGTGAGTGAACGGGTTGAATCGGTAGAGGAACCCGGAAAATGGTTTAACGTGAACTCCATCTTGAACGTGGATACTCGGGATATGCAAGTTAATACATCTGAAAATGTCCCGTTTGGGCTTTTGGCAGCCCTTGAGTCGGAGATGATGGTAGCGCACGAGTTTGTGATGGCAGGGATTAACGCTAAAACTATCGGGCATGAAATTTAAATTTGACATTCAAAAGGTCGACATCGTTAATTTAAACGGTGTTGATCTGAAGCAGAACTTCGCGGCACAGTACGGGGTTAGTTTCGAGAAATCTATTGGCAATATGATCTATGAACACACGGGTGATGTTGATTTGGCAGATAAAGCGAAAGAGATACACCGGGGTAACGAGGTCGAGTTCTCGGAACGTGAAAAGGGGTTGTTCGAGGAATGTGTTAAAGGAAAGTATATCCCTTTTGTTGAAAGACAGATACTAGCACAAGTTGTAGAGATAAAAGAATGAAATAGATGGTTGTTATCTGTTTATTAATGAGGAATAAAGGCGTGTTTTGTGTACACAAATACACACCTTGCTTTTCTTTTTCTGGCAAATACAATTAGATCGCCTATTTGAAACAAAACGAGGGAACTTTCCCGGCACGGTACGGTTCCCTCTACTAGAATTTTCAATACACAAAAATAGAATAAATAATACAATATTGAAATGAAATGGAATAAAAAGGAGGTGTAAAGATGGAAGATAGAAATGTAATAGGTGGTTTTATGGCGGCAATCATGAGCGGTTTTCTTGAGTTCATGGAGCCGCTTAAATGGTTTTTCTTGCTGGGGTTAATCCTGATCGTTGTGGATTTGCGGTTCGGGGTACTGGCGGCGAAAGCAAGAGGCGAGAAGATTAGAACATCCCGTGCGGTCAGGAGGACTCTAAACAAGATAATAGATTACTTGTGCTGGATACTCGTTGCCGGGGCGATGGGGAAGGCGTTTGGAATGCCGTTTGATGTGCCGATCCTTCCGGCGATAGTATTACTTGTTATCTATGGGTGCGAGGTTAATAGCTGCTACGGTAATTACTTCGAGGCACACGGGAAAAAGATTAGGATAAACATTTTTAAATTTTTCGCTAAAAAAGCGGACATAATAGAAATCGAAGATGAAACTGGAACTAAATAGAATAGCGAAGAAACCGCTTTATACGATTGGAAGATTGTTCGTGGATGGGAAGTATTTTTGCGACACGCTAGAGGATCGGTGTCGGGATCTTGATCGAGAAGAAAAAGTAATGCACGAAACGGCGATTCCGGCTGGGACATACGAGGTAATCGTAAACGTGTCGGCGAAGTTTAAGCGGAAGTTACCTTTGCTTTTAGGTGTACCCCATTTTACGGGCATAAGGATTCACCGGGGCAATACTGATAAGGACACGTCCGGGTGTATCCTCGTGGGGGAAAACAAGCAACCGGGGCGGGTGATAAATTCTACAGGGTACGAATTAAAACTAACGGAAATATTGGAGAGGGCGATGTTGTCCGGGGAAAAGATTACGATCAAGATAAGATAAAAAAGCACGGGAGAAAAAATATGAATGTGAGAAGGATTCTCCCGTGCGAGGATCGGCGTTACTAACTCAAAAAACCGAAATCATGGTATTGCTAAGGTAAGAAAATATAATGGAAAAGCAAAATGAATAAATTACTACTATTTTCCTGCATAGCCTGTTTGGTGATTGGTTTCTTTCTCGGGCGGAGTTCTTCGGAAGTAAAAGAAACAGTCCGTTACGTGGAAGGGGAAACGATCCGGGACACGATAACACGATTTGTTCCGGATACGGTTTATTTTGCAGGAGAATTAAGGTACAAGTACGTTTATGTCCCGGACACGATCTACCGGGATGTTCCGGTAGTGGATCGGGAGAAAACTATTGCGGCGACCGTGGAAGATTGGAACAAAACAAGAGAATACAAGAAATTACTTTTCGATAACGAGAACGGTAAACTGAATGTAAACCTCTCGGTGCAGTATAACGAATTACAGCGTTTGTCTTACTCTTTTACCCCGATGCACAAAGAAACGTCTATTATAAAGAAAAGAGTGTTTGTACCGTTTGTTTCAGCTTCCCTTTTAAACCTAAATACCTTTTCAGTCGGCGGCGGGTTCTTTTATCATGATCTCGGATTCCGGGCTGAATACTCGCCTAGTGGCTTAAATTTCGGTGTGCTCTATAAATTCTAGTTTGTACCGATTTGAAATAAGATAAGTTTATTTAGAATCAAAATTTCATCTTGAAGTTTTGATTTGATTTTTAAATTATCAATCTTTGTATTGTAAATATTATCATTTACGTATATTTGCACACTATTCATTAAAATCAACATTTATGTTTTGTGATAGAAAAGAGTGGTATAAAACTATAGAAAAAGAGCGAGATTCTAAGTTAATCGTGTATATTACAGGCACACGTCCTGGATTAGAAACTCAAATTGCAAATGATATCTTGCCAATGTTTGTAGAACATTTAGATCGAATTGGAGACGTGGAAAAGATTTCTTTGTTATTATACACGAATGGTGGCGATACACTGGCAGCATGGAGTCTTGTTAATCTAATTCGTAGTTTTTGTAAAAATTTTGAAGTAATTATACCTTCGAGTTGCTTTAGTTCTGGAACTTTGATTTGTTTAGGAGCTAATAATTTACTAATGACAAAACAAGCTTGTCTAGGTCCTATTGATCCAAGTGTAAATGGTCCATTGAATCCCATGGTTCCTGGCATTTCGGATCCTAATGCCAAAGTCCCTGTTAGTGTCGAATTTGTAAATGCATATATAGATTTAGCTAAAAATGAATTAGGAATTTCAGACCAAAATTGTCTTACTCAAATACTAATAGATCTTTCTCAAAAGATTCATCCACTAACTCTAGGTCAAGTGTATAAATCTAGTACACAGATCCAAATGTTAGCAAAAAAACTTTTGAGTTTACAAAATTTGGACGAAGAAAAAGAAGAACGTATTATAAAATTTCTTTGTAGTGAGTCTGGAAGCCATGATTATTCGATTAGAAGAAAAGAGGCTTCCGAATATTTAGGATTAACTATTGAAAAACCTACAATGGAATTGTATGGCATAATTAAAAATATATTTGATGATATAAGTAACGAATTAGAACTAAATAACGTATTCAATCCAGGGATAATGTTGGCAAGCCAAAATCCATGTGATTATTCTTTCCGGCGAGTTCTTATAGAGAGTTTATCCTATGGGACTGATGTTTTTATTAGCGAAGGAACCATGCAAAAAGGAATACAGGCAACACCAGCAGGACCTCGTGAATTTATTAATGACAACCGAATATTTGAGGGTTGGAGACATGAACCTAATATCGTATAAAATGAAAACACAACAATTTTTAGGCTCTTCATATGCTGCGGCAATAACAAGCACTTCCTCTTCTTATGCCTCGAAAGTGTTTGTAGAGACTTCTGCTAAAAAAAATACAGTATCAGAATATGTAAAGAATCGAACAATTGAAGTTCAAACTAAACCAATTTCATCTCAAAAAATGAAATGATCTTTTTTACTGTATAGGAAAATGAGAGATACATTGTAAAGGTATCTCTCATTTTTTTAAGAATGTTTCAATTAGGGGCGAAGTTGAAAGAGGCTTATGGTCTATTGGGGGAATTTAGTTTGTCCTTTGTGTAGGGAAAAAGTTTGCATATTGTTTGCAAATGAGTTCGTTGTTGTATGTAAATATGTAGTTGTTAGTATGTTGCGGTGTGTTTGACTTAGCTTTGGGAGCAGAGGGTCGCAGGTTCGAATCCTGTCACCCCGACGGAGAATCAGACAGTTACGAAAGTAGCTGTTTTTTTATTGCCTTGATTTTTGGGCGAAATGGGTGGTTCCCGTCAACCATAACGTCAACCGATGAGATAATATGTCCTCTGCATAGGTGAATTCGGTGATAATGGGAAAATCTTCCAGCTCAAGTGTGCTGTTTCATTTCGAATCGCGCACGCATCGGATTGGTCCTGCTACTGATTTTACATAGTAGAAATAGAATTGATATTCGAATATATGGAACAGGCTATGATCCTTATGGATATGTAAAATATTCACTCGGTTATCCGTGTCCGTGGTTGCATTATGATAGTTTCCGCAACTATTTGAACGAATGCCTCCTCCATCACCTACACGTGTTCCCTGTACCGGAAAATAAGATGTCGGACCGTCTTTCCATTGCTGCATATACATATTCATTCCATATCCGTCTGGAAACTTGTCGTCATAATTGATATCACTCATAGATCCCGGATTGAGTCCTGTATTTGTAAATTCGAGCCACAATTCACCCGAGGCAACCCTCCAGCCCGTGGGGCAGGGGTCGAAAATGGATTTTTCCGTTCCGTAGTTATCGTATATGTGTACATTATTGTTTTGGTTAATCGTGTAGCCCTTCATTCCCTCGGAGGCTGGTTCCAGTCCACCCCAAAGTTTATTGTCGCTTTCTCCTACCGGACACCAGTCTCCATTATTGAAATAGCTACTCTTTGTTTGTACATAAGATTCACCTCGTTTCACCTCGTTTGTTCCACAGATGAAAACCGTGGGGTTGGCTATGGCATGTCTGATGGCTCCGGTTAGGGTATTTCCAATCACCGAATGGAACAGCTTGTTTTCATCGATATCGGATGTCTTGTGCACTTCAATCTGGTTGGAGTTGTCATAGTGTATATCTGTATGTTCGTCATTATAATCCTGATATGCATTTGTAATATTGCGTAAAGGAGGGAACGGATCTTTTCGTCCCCATTGATACAACATACCGAAAGCCTGTGTCATTTCATTCGGATACCGATAAAGACCATTTCCTGTACCTTTTTGATTCTCCGCCAGCGCACCGAGGTTGCATGGCATAACGGCATAGCCTTGAACGCGTGGCTTCTCGGGATATATGCCGTTCTTGTCCCAATCGTATGTGTAATAAGTAACGGCTTTGCCGAGATTGTCCGGTTCATGGTCAGTAACCCAGATGTGCCAAGACCATATAATGTTTCCCTTGCTATTGTAAGCACCGATCAAGGCATTCCCTTTCTTTTGTGTTCTAACATAGATTTTCTGATGAATGTCGCCTGTGTTCTCACCGAGTTGCACCAGCGTTCCATTCGTATTATCACCGATACAGTCTTTGGTTTGCCAGATAATGCCGACACGGGCTATTTTCAGGTTCTCGTCATGAGGGCTTAAATAGTCTGCAAAATTGTATCCGCCTCCTGTCTCTACACGGTAATAGGGTTCAAAAGAGAGGAAACCGTTGGGTTTTACAACAAAACAATTGGACGATGGATTGTTTTGGCCTTTTTCTCCTGTGATAGTCAACGTTATGCGGTAAACTTGATTACGTTGTATATTAAAATTATTAAGTGAGTTTCCCCCGGGATAAGCTACATAGAGATATCTTTCGCCACCGATTTCGGTGGTTATATCCACCACAAGCGCGTTGGAGGGGGCGGCATCAGACTTGTTACCACCCTGAGTTTCTGTTTCCCCTTGCAGGTTTTCCGGGACATAGAAAACAGCCCATTCCTTATCTTCATTCTTTTCCAAGTCCGAAGCGGCAAAGGCTATGGAGCTGAATGTTGTTCCATCAGGGAATGGAACTGCATTCATCGGCTCTTCCTGTCCATCACCGGCCAGTGTCTCCACCCGGCAAATATTGGGAATTTGTCTTACGTTGACATTGTTCAGTTCCATTCCTGCCTTCAGCATTTCTACTTTTACTTTGAGTTTGGCATACATACGTGTAACCGGTACCGTGACCGTAATACCTGTCGTTATCTCTACCTCCTCGCTTGTTCCGGCCATTGGGATCGACACCTTGTCTATCGACCGAGCCGGGAAAGCGGTAGGCAAGGTTTGCTTTTTCAGTTGTTCCAATTTTTTGAACGTTTGCCATGAAGCATCCGTGCCATCGTTAGCCCAGTTGTCATAGCCCGTGTTGGTTACGACATATACGATGGATGGAACTCCTGCTTTCAGATATACGGGCAGGTCTTGCAACATAGTTTGGTCATTGATGGTGTAGTAACGAGGCTTTATCAACAGTTCTTGTGTTGTTGCGTCATATTGGAATACCCAGATGTTGTGTATCTCTTTTTCTTCCGAAGTCTCCTTTTCGGGAATGCTGCTTGGTATGGATGCCCTTGTATTTGCTTTTGTCCCAATGACAAATGCATTGACGGACAAATTCAATACAGCTTCCGTCAGTTCGCCCTCATCAAGGACTGTTCCGTTTGTTTCACTTGCCTCCGGTTGAAGTTCGTCTATGCAACTACCCATTGTGATGGTTGCTAATAAGAGTACGAGTAAGAAGTAATGTTTCATATCAGTCAAAAGTATATTCGTTGTCATAAGCATATTTCCATTCCTGCACGTTCACCGAGAGTCTGTTGTCGCGGACAGTGATGGTGAAACGGTAAAGGTTATTGCGGGTGACGTTGAAACGCTGGGCATTGTCGTTATTGTCTGTCTTTCCACTCTCGTCGTAGTTTGCGAAATAGACTTTATGCGGTTCGTCCTCACCGGTCTGGGCATCGAGTCTTGCTTCAATGCACGAGTATTTGTCACCTGCGTCAATGTTTTGGTATTCGGGCAGGTAGGCAATCCATTTCTCGTATTTGTTTCCGTCAGTATCTATCCACCGGTTTGCGAAGTGAAAATTTTGTATTTTTTCTTCCGTGTCGTTGCTGTTCTCCACGAGGTGCAAGTCACTAACATAATCACTGTTCCACTCACCGCCGTGATCGTAGTCCTCTTGCGAGAAAACGTCTTTCGGGGCACAGTATCCCTTTTTATTATAGCGACGGATTTTCACCTCGCTGAATGATAAGTCGAAATGTTCGTCCGTTTTGAGTATCACCTCCACCTTTGCCATGGCACGGAGCAAGGTGACAGGCTCGGGTAGCAATGTGGCCTCTCCGGGCTTGAACTCTATATTATCGTATTCGTGGACACCATAGAAAGGAATTAGCCGTTTCGGTTCCAACTCGAAAGAAGAAAAACTATCGAATTGTCCCCATCCGGCATCACAGATGTCCGCGAGTAACGTTTCTCCGGTCTTCATCATATCATCACCATATTGCGGCCAGTTGGCAAGTACGACCATCTTGAAGTTTTCGTGATTGGTCAAAGAGGCGGGAGCCTTGCCAAGCACGCTGTAATCCCGGTAATCGCTTCCTTCGGTCACCACGAAACCGGACGGTTCAAAACGGGCGATGAACTTATTGTCTGAAGTGAAGAAATAAATCCTGTAGTTGTTGTTCTCTATGTCTATATAGTTTTCATAGGTATTGCCGACCTCGTAGCCTTCAGTGGCCTTTGGGCTTCTTGCGGGTAATCTGAGGCCGATGCTGAGAGCTGTTTCTTTATCGGGTATATCGAAGGTTTCCGTGTCATGGCTACACGAGGTGTTCCACAACCCAAGAAACATCAGAGTTCCCGTGATGATATGTTGTGCCACATTTTTCATTTGCATTCCTCCTATTACAATTCGCTGTTTTGCAGTACTACTTTCCAAGAGTTGATATAAATGTAGGCATCAAGCCAACGATCACCTTCATCGAGGAAAAACATCATGTCGTACACGTCCTGCCTGTCGAGATACTCTTGATCGCCCATATCCCGGTTATAGAAACCTTTCACGAGCAAGGCATAATCGATAAGGGGAATGGAGAAAACTGTTTTTCCTGTTTCCTTGTTGGTCACGGTGAGCCGTTTTTCCTGTCCTTTCACTAGGCGCGGCACGGTCAGTTCAGCTATGGTCGCACTGAAAGCGGTACGAGGTGCGGTCTGTGTTTCTTCGGTCTGGGAGTCCATGCCCGCTTCCCCGGAGTCAGTATGCCATGCGTAGAAAGTCACCGGCTCGTCGGGCAGCAGCGTGTTGTCCCAATCCATGCTTCCGTTAGTGCCGGTGATAGTGAAAACGAACTTGTCTTTGTCCACGGCTTCTCCCGAAAGGTGTTGTAATACCACTTGCACGTTGTTGGTGTTCTTCACCAGCGGTACGGTATAAGTGTACGTACCTTCGGTTTCACCGAACGTCTGTTCCGGCAACCAGCCGTGGAACAAGCGATCGAGATCTTCGGTAACAAATGCCTTGTTCTCGGCATCGTGTTGCCTTTCAAGCGTGCAGGTCAGTTCTTTGCCGACGGTTGTTTCCGGTATCGAGAAAGAGCCTTTGTCGGTAGTACCACACCAAACAAGCAGGTCGTATTTGCCCGGTTCTACATCTACAGTCATGACATAGCCATCGGTTGCAAGGGCTTCTCCTTGTTCTGTACGTTGCCAAACCACTCTGCCGTCGGCAGCGAGCAGGTAAAGTGTCACTACGTTCACCTCGTGGGCAAAAGCATCGGCAAACTTCATGTTGTAATCGTAACGGAACTTCACACGGTAGTTTACCGAGCAATCACCCTCACCGTCATAGATTAAGCTGTTGCAGGCGTATAGCATCGAAGCGCAAGCGATGGCTGCCATCAACTTGCAGCTTGTTTTTCTTATGTAAGACCGTATATCCATTTGACTTATGTTGTTTTATTCTCTCTATAAGCGCTTTTCTAAAACCATTCCATGCGGGGAAAAACCTCATGGAATGGTTGTTTGTAAGATAAGGATTACTTCAAGCAAATTAAAGTTCCACGTTTTGGCTGACAATTTTCCAAGAGAGGATATTGATTTTCGCACCAACGTAATAAGTGTCACCGTCCGGATCGCCGGGAACGATTCTTTCGTCTTCGTCAAAAATACCTTTACCAATCTTTTCCAAGTTGTCGATGGTAACTACATAGTGGTGATTGCGCACCACGCCGTATTTGGCTTCTGGAATAGTTCCGTTTGCCGCGATAGCGCCATTGTTGAGGTGTTCGATAGGAATATTGTAGTACATCAATCCGCCGTTGTAAGCAATGGCGCCCGCGGAAGCAGCAGCCAAATTATCGTTAAGACCGGTGATGCTTTGATTCGAGTAAGTGGTGCCGTCTTCTTCATATAACGGGGTTGCATTCTCATTCGTAAATACCACTTTCACTTTCCCGTCACCCACGTTCTCCAACTTCACATACTCTCTGCCAATTTGGGTATATTTAGTATTACCTTTATCATCTTTGCCGTCTTCATACCACACGTTCAGTTGGTTCTTCGTCTTCAGTATGTTAAGCACGTATTCGAGAAAAGAGTCTTGTTTGAAAAGCACACCGTTGTAACGTACGAGGTCTAGTGCATTGCCGCTTGCATCGCAAACCTTGGCTTTCAACAAGATGCTCGTGACGGCAGAAGGAAAGTTGGTGGTAACGATGGTATTCGTGTTGGTGTTCTCGGCGCAATAGGCAGGGGCTTCCAATTCGATTAAGTCATTTTTCAAATCGACATAGTTCAGGTATTGGGAATTGGCAGGGATTCCTGCGGCATTTTCAGGATAGCCGGAAAAACCGTAGTTGAACGACTTGCTCCAATGGCTACGGTAGTCGGTCGGTCTGTTCCATGTAAAGCCCAAAGCATCATTCGTCCAAGTTACATCCATGTTCTTGACCATGTATGATTTCTTCGCCGTGGCATTCAATTTCCATCCGAGCAATTCCACGTAAAGGTCTTCCGAAGCGATATTACCGCTTCCGGCCGAGTTGTCTTCGCCTGCCACGGTGACTTTTATCGGGTAACGTCCGTTTGCATCCTTTGGGAGTTCTCCGGACACGTTCAAGGTTACTTTGGCTGCCAGACGCTCCACGTAGACAGTCATTGCGTTAGTAATGACATTCACGTCCGTTACCGGTTCAAGAGAGAAATTTTCCTCTTTAACTTCCGTCACGAAATATTTTGCCCGATTAGCTTCGGTATAACTCGTGGTACTCATCGTAAAGTAATTGGTAGTGACGTCATTGGTGGTTGTCGGGTAATAAATGCCTTCTGCGTTATTGTCCGCGAGTGCCGTTTGCATTTCATCGAGCGTTTTCCCATACACGAAGTTATCCGGTTTGTTAAGCACCGTTACCATGTACTTGGGATACTCCTTTTTGTCCAGCCCTTGCAGCACAACAACATTGTTGCTCTTGAATTCAATGTTTTCGGCTGGGGTTGTCACTGAGGCGTTGCCATCCGTCCAAACATCGCCTTGCGTTACGAATACGCCGTCTGCATCATAAAAATAAAAGTAAACGTTTTTTACGGACTGTTCGTTTGTTCCGTATTCAAAGTCACCCTCTTGCGCCCTTGTAAGGGAGCTTGCGTCGGCGAGGCGGATATTGATGTACGCTTTATCGCTTGTGAAAACATTCGGCGTTTCATTTAGAATGAGTTCCGATTCATCGTTCGAGCATGCACACAATGC
>QWCH01003344.1_pt1 | contig 17109 bp, 8 predicted proteins | sample 1972671 | NCBI WGS metagenome assembly QWCH01 (sample SAMN09866713, study PRJNA288562) | Human gut metagenome isolate term3_stool, whole genome shotgun sequencing... | isolation source: gut | host: Homo sapiens | place: USA: California | reverse complement strand
AAAGAAATAGATCTTTCAAAACCGGAACAATTCCGTGCCTCTTCCAACTATCAGCAGGTAGCCATTGAAAACGGTTGGTATTCCCCGACAAGCGGAAAACCTTTCATTTGGCAGGATATTTATGCCCCGACTCCCAGAGAATGGGCCACAAACCGTTTTTGGTTATTTGTCAACACGTTCGCACCCTCTCTCGACCCGATCCCGTCCAGACGTACCAACAACCCGTTTGATAACTTAAACCAGTATATCCAATACGTGGAACCGCTTAGCGTGTACCCGTTCTCCTTTAAACCGGAGCAAAAAGTTTCCGTGAAAGACTTCATGGACTTCCAACGTTCCACGTTCTCGGGAACCATCTATGACAAAGAGAATGACGCCATTTGGTATTACCCGGACAAAAACGGGAATATGGTGAAAAGTAAACTGGCCACCCCATTCCCATCCGGTGAAACGCAAAAATTAATGAAGACTACTCGCAGACGCCTAGTCGCACGGGTTGACGGGGAATACGGTATGGTTGCTCAGCTCCGCTCGGATTTTCCTCGGGAAATCGGTGGAATATACTGGGTTTTCCAAGATAACGCCTACACGTCGCCTTACCTGCCCATCTTCACGGGTGTGACCCGCATCCCGGAAGTCTATTCCACGTATAACCCCAAAGAATACTCCGACAATTCCGCTCGCTGGGCCATTGATTTTGTCGATAACTTACTCTACCTGAACTGGCAGGACGGAAAAAAGGATTTGGACGCCGCACGGGCTCCCATGGAACGATCATTCTTCGAACGTAACGCTGAGATCGAGAAAGAGTTTATCGCCTTACAAAAGAAAAATCCCAAGAAAGCAACAGAATTACTCAACAAATACACGCAGGAATGTGCCGACACTATCATGCAAACCTACGTACAACTTCGGAACACGCTGATCACAAAGTACACAAACAATAGAATGAGATAAAAGTTATAAAGAGAAGGGTCTACCCCAAAAATCTATTTTTAAACGACTACCTCCCCTACCCCCCCCTAGCACAGGAGGGGTAGTTTGTAGATACTAGATAAGACTTTGGGGACAGCCCCTTCATCTCGTTCACCAGTTTGTTATTTCTTTATTTATTTCCTATTTTTAACGCGAAGAGAATTAAACGTTACATCACATGCACACGAACGAGCAATTCATTAAAGCGCTAAACCGAAAAAAAGAGGAAGCCTTCCAAATGCTCTTCAAAGATTACTATGCATCTTTGGTCATGTACGCCATGCACTATGTCAGACAGGAAGTTGCCGAAGACATTGTGCAGGATTTAATGACCCTATTGTGGGAAAAAGACACGTATTTTGATTCTATCTCCGCATTTCATTCGTTTATCTATTTATTCATCCGGAATCGTTCGATCAACCACCTAAAACACCAAAAAGCAGAATTAAATTACATTAATTACCGGCAAGGAGAATCAATATCAGACGAATCGGAAGTTTTCCAAGTCATGGAAGAAGAGATTTACCGTATTTTCTTCAACGTCATTGATCAACTGCCGGAACGCTGTAAGGAAATATTCAAATTACACTTAGCCGGGAAAAAAGAAAATGAAATTGCCTCTCAACTCGGCATTTCCCTCTCAACGGTTAAAAGCCAAAAACAGAAGGCATTTCAACGTTTAAAAGAAAGACTGAACCCGCTATTTTTCTTTTTACTATTCATGTAAAAACACCAATATCGGGAATTCCTTGTCATTTCACTAATATACCTTCACACCCTCTCTAGTATAAAAAGAGCCATTCAATTTGAAATAAATAGTTCTAATACTATAATAGCAATAGAAGAGCAGTAAAGGAAGTTGTAAGAATATAGAGAAAGAATAAAGAAGAATAGAGGAAAAGTATTTTTTTCATTTTTAGCGTCGTACTTTTTACAACCCATGTTGTTTGTTATACAAAATGAATACTCATGGATAACACGCACCGCAAAATTATAGAGCTAATCGTATTGTACATGGAAAATAAAATTTCCAAGACACAGCAAGAAGAGTTAACCGCTTGGCTGGAAAAAGACAAAAAGAATCGCTCCTTCTTTCAACAGGTTATCTCCCCCGAAAAGAGGATGCAAAAGTTTGAAACCCGAAAACACATCGATTCCGAAAGAGCATTTTCAAAATTCAAAAAGAATACCCAACCTCATAAAGTAAAATCTATTTACCGTCTAAGCCAATATGCGGCTATTTTTCTCGTTCCTGTACTCGTGGGACTTGTTTATTTACTCGTGAATCAAGAACCAGCAACCCGTGAAATTTCGCAATCACCTATCACCCATGGAAACAACAAAGCAATTTTGATTCTGTCCCAAGGGGAAACGATTGACTTATCGCCGGATCACGCACTACCCGCACTACCGGAAGGGATCGATTTAGTTTTACAAGGCGACAAACTCGTATATATTTCAGACTCCACGACAGAAAAAGAAAGACAATATCATGAACTAGTAACACCCCGTGGCGGGGAATTCAAAATCACCTTACCAGATGGAACATTCGTACATCTGAATTCGAATTCCAAATTAAGATTCCCGAAGAATTTTGCTCCCGACAAACGAGAGATATTCCTTTCGGGAGAGGCTTATTTCGAAGTAAGCAAAAACACGAACAAACCTTTTCTCGTTATCGCTGAAGACGTCCAAGTAAAAGTGTACGGAACCACATTTAATATAAACACATTACTTGAGAATCAAATACAAACTACGCTAGTCAAAGGCTCCGTCGGAATCCAGGTTCAAGATTCATCGCAAGAGTATATCTTGAAACCCAGCCAGCAAGCCATCGTGCAAAAAACTGACGGGGATATCACCATCCGGGATGTCGATACCACCCCGTACACGGCTTGGACAGAAGGTATATTCCTATTCGACAACGAACGTCTGGAAACTATTCTAGACAAGCTTGCCCTGTGGTATGACGTGGAACTATTTTATCAAAATGAATCCGTAAAGAACGTCTGCTTCACGGGTTACTTGAAACGATATGACAACATCGATGTCATCTTAAATGCCATTGAATCCACCGTTAGCGCTACATTTCATATAAAAGAAAGAACAATTATTATAAACAAAAACGAGTACACGAACAGGTAAAACAAAGGACGGAGATGTTCCACCATCATCCGTCCTTACAGAACAACGAATAAATCAGACTGGACATCTCATTTATTCTAATACTAAATAAATTAAACCACAAATTTATGAAAACTTTTGAATTTCGACCTCATGTACATGGGCGTCCTAAAAGTAAAATTATTCTAATTATGAAGATTTGCACATTCATTCTTCTGGTTTTTAACCTCGGGTTGTCAGCCTCCGGCTACTCGCAGCAGAAAAAAGTCACGCTGGACTTCAAGAACGCTACAAGCAAGGAATTTTTCGCTGAGATTCAAAAACAAACAGGTTATTGTTTCATCTTTAACACCAATCAAGGTGAACAGATCGGGGAAATCACCATTTCCGTCAGAAATAAAAGTGTTCAGGAAGTCATGGAAGAAATACTGCGTCCCACGGGATTCTCGTACACTTTCCAGAATGACATCATCGTGATTACCCCCAAAATGGCAGAACCCGAGAAAAATATCTTAACCGGACTGGTTTTTGATGAAAACAAACAACCCCTGCCGGGAGTAACCGTCCTCGTGAAGGGGTCAAGCAATGGAGTAACCACGAACACGAAAGGAGAATTTTCTATCAAATTACAGGAAAAGGACACCCTTATTTTCTCTTTTATCGGAATGGAATCCGTCACGTTACCCTATATCGGACAAAAAACGGTCACAATCACGCTCAAATCAAGCAAAAAAGAACTGGAAGAAGTGGTTGTTACAGGTTACCAAGTGATCGAAAAACGTAAACTGACTTCTGCCGTGGTGAGCGTGAAAGGTTCAGACGTGCTGGACCCGATCAACACGTCCATAGACCAGATGTTGCAGGGGAAAATCCCGGGATTACAGGCCATCAACCAGTCGGGGACACCAGGAGTAGCCCCCAAAATCAGAATTAGAGGCTCATCCTCTATCTCGGGAAGCCGGGAACCCGTGTGGGTGGTTGATGGCGTGATCCTTTCCGACCCAATACCACTTGCCCCGGAAGAGATCAATAGCATGGATAATGTCAACCTGATCGGAAACGCAATTTCCTTTCTGAACCCGGAAGACATTGACCGGATCGACATCTTAAAAGATGCCTCTGCCACGGCTCTTTACGGAGTTCGTGCCGCCAACGGGGTAATCGTGATCACCACCAAAAGAGGCCAATCCGGCCCGCCAAGGGTGAACTTCTCAACGAATCTTTCCGTCGTTGCCCGCCCTAACTATTCCATCATGAAACAAATGAATTCGAAAGACCGCATCGAGGTCTCTGAAGAAATGCAGGAGAAAGCATTACATTTCAACAAATATGACCCGTCTGAAATCGGTTACGAAGGAGCGTTAAGGGACCTGTGGGAGCGTCGCATCACCTACCAGGAATTCAATCAACAAGTAAAAAAACTAAAGGAAATGAACACGGATTGGTACGATCTACTGTTCCACACCTCGTTCACGCAAAGTTATAACCTATCCGTTTCCGGGGGAAGCGATCGGGTGAATTATTACATATCAGCCGGGTACAACGATCAAAAAGGTGTGGCAAAACCGGAAAAATACACTCGCTACAACGCCTTGGCAAAAGTGGATGTCAATTTATACCCCAATCTAAAAATAGGGGCAGACGTTTCTTCCGCCCGGGTGAAAAGCAAGCGTACGCATAGTTCTGTCGATTTATACCAATACGCATACGAAACTTCCCGGGCTATTCCCGCCTACAACGAGGACGGAAGTGACTATTTTTACACCACGAAAGAAGGGTTGAAAAACACGGCAAAAGATTATTACTCGCCAGATATTAAATTCAATATATTTCACGAACTGGATCATTCCGGTTACGAGAGTACGACCAGCAACACATCCATGAATTTCCACCTGGACTGGAAACTGTTCTCCATGTTCAACTGGCACACCCAATTCAACCTGACCACTACTCACACAAATGAACAGGAATGGGTGGACGAACAATCCACGTTCGCACAATCCAAACGGTTGCTCGCATACGGTGTCAAAGAACCCGATGCAAAATTAGCCTCCAATTATTACACGGACACGGAACTTCCCATGGGCGGGATCTTGAATGAAAAAGATTACCGGGGACAGTCCTACCAGTTAACAAGTTCCCTCAGTTACTTCCAAACATTCCAAAAACATGAAATTAATGCCATTGCCGGAATAGAAATCAACTCTAGGAAAATGGACGGTAAAACGGAAACAAATTACGGGTATCTTCGGGAACGGGGACATAAATTCGCCAAGATCGTTCTGGAAAACTACAGCAAGTACAGAAATACCGTAGCCGAAAACTATCCGGCTATCACGGACACTAAAGACAACAAAGTCTCTTTTTACGGAGCCTTTACCTACACGTTCGACAATAGGTACAGTTTCAATTTCAACATCCGAGCTGACGGTTCAAATCAATTCGGGAAAGATATTTCCACCCGTTTTCTACCGATATGGTCCATCTCCGGGAGATGGAACGCCCACGAAGAACTATTCCTTCAAAACGTAAAATGGCTGGAAGTTCTGGCCGTGCGGGGCTCTTTCGGTATACAAGGAAATGTCAACGAGGAACAAGTTCCCGACATGATCCTGACCATGGGAGGTATGGACAATATCTCGGAGGAGTATTCATCCACGCTATACAAGGTTCCCAATGACCATTTAAAATGGGAAAAGACACAATCCTACAACTTGGGAATCAATCTAGTTGTCTTGAGAGGATTACTTGACGTTACTCTGGAAGGATATAAAAAGACAGGAAAGAATATGATCGTGACCAAGGAAATCACCTCCACGAACGGAGCATCCCGGGTGGCCATCAACCGAGGTTCTCTCCGGAATAAAGGTTGGGAATTATCCGTCGGACTTAAACCTTTAAATCGCAAAGACTACGGAATAAGCCTATCCTTTAATACATCCAAGGTGTACAATAAAGTTACCAACGCTGATAAGGAGCAAAATACTTCTTATACAAATTACGTCAATGGAAGCGTGATTACCAACGGCAAACCGGTAAACACGTTCTACTCCTACCAATTTGATAAATTGGATGCAAATGGTTATCCGACATTCAAAAACTACAACGAACAATATCTGGAAGACGGGGATGGTCATAAAAAAGGTGATTTCATTATCAGCTCTTACGAAGAGGCATACGCTCGGGCTTTCGTCGCTATGGGAAGCCGGGAACCGGACTTAAGCGGTGGTCTTTCTGCCGACTTCCGGTATAAACGTTTCTCTCTAAGCTCCACATTCGCCTTTAACCTAGGCCATAAGGTTCGACTAAATAATCTCTACGTGGCAAATCAAACACTTCCCTATCCTCAGCAAAATATGAGTACAGAATACGTGAACAGATGGCGTAAACCCGGAGATGAAAATCGAACGAACATACCCCGTTTAAGTGATGACGCCTTGAGAATAGGAGAATGGAATGATGCCTACTCAAAAGTATATCCGCAGGATCTGAAATATCCAATCGCAGCATCTTTATGGGAAATGTATAATTATTCAGATTTACGAACAGTATCCAGTAGTTTCTTACGTTGTACGAACCTCTCCTTGAATTACAGATTCCCGGAAGAATGGTGCAAAAGGCTCTTCCTAAATTCATTGAATCTCGGATTCTCTGTTTCCAACCTTTTTGTTATCAAAGATAAAGCCCTCAAAGGACGGGACCCGGAACAAATCAGCCTTGGGGCACGTTCCATTCCACCACAACAAACTTATTCCATGCGGTTATCACTTAATTTTTAATCCCTGAAGTCATGAAAAATATATATTTTATACTCGCAATTCTGGTTCTGTTGACACAAGGATGTAATGATTTCCTTGAACCTAAATCACAGGACAAAGTCGTTCCCAAAACGGTCTCCCAACTACGGGAACTCTTACTCGGAGAGATTATCCAAAACAAAAAAGACTACACCGAATATTTGTCCGTCATGACAGATGATTTCGCAGATCAAGACGGGAACCAGTATGAATATCGCAACCAACTATGGGGATACTACACGTGGCAACGGGAACCCGAAGAGGGAAGGGATCTGGCTACCAGAAATGACGAGGCATGGAGCGAACTATATCATGCCATTTTCACCTGCAATATTATCATCGATAAAACCCCTTCCATGCACGGTACGGATGAAGAAAAGAATCAACTACTGGCAGAGACTTATTTCCTGCGGGCCCAAGCTTATTTCGAGTTGATAAACTTGTACGGAGAACCCTACGAAAGTGCGGAGCAAGCCGAGAAAGCCCTCGGGGTCCCGATCAACGAGGAAATCACGATCATGGATAACATCTATTCCAGAGAAACTCTAGCGAAAGTGTATGCGAAAATAGAATCCGATTTGCACGAGTCAATCACACGTTTTAAAAATACGGAGTGGACCAAGAATGTTGTCCACCCAAGTCTGGACGTAGCTTACTTGTTTGCCTCCCGGCTGCATCTTTACAAAAAAGAGTACCAATCAGCCAAGAATTATGCCGACAGCGTTATTAATAACGAAAGATACCAGCTCTACGACCTACATACGGCCGGCCTGACTTCCTACTCCTATTTTATCAACAAAAATAACCCGGAGATCATGTTCTGTTACGGCATGGCCAGTTTTGATTTTATCTATAATTACTCTTCCACGTATGCAACATACCTTGTCTCCGATAAGATCATTTCACTTTTTAGTAATGATGACTTACGCAAAACCACATTTTGGGACAAGAACAAGAAACCACACAAATTCAGTAGCACGAATTCCCAGTCCTACGGGAATACCTACCGCCTGTCAGAAGCCTACCTGAACCGGGCCGAGGCCTTAGTTTTCTTGGGCAAGTGGGAATCAGCCATCACGGATATTAACACAATCAGGGAAAAGCGTATCAAGAACGATTACGAAATCACGGCCACCAACCGGGAGGATGCCCTGAACAAGGTTTGGGAAGAACGCAGGAGAGAACTTTGTTTCGAGAAACATCGCTGGTTCGACCTGAGAAGACAAGGAATGCCGGAACTACGACACATTTTCACGAACGGGGGAAGTCGGAAAGAGTACATTCTACCCACGGGAAGTAAATCCTATACACTACCCATCCCCAAAAAGATCAGAGAACAAAACAAGATTATCGTGAACATTGAACGCCCCGAACAGCAATAAACCTATAAAAAACAAAACCATGAAAAATATCTATATCATAACCCTATTTTTCATCCTTTTAGGATGTCATAATGAAGACAATCCAAAGGTAGAATTACAAGCCGGAAAGTACACGTTAACCGATGATCCCAACGATTACGTGCAGCATTACATTTACGACTTTTACCAGAAATATGGTGTAGTCATCCTGACCAACCCGGATTCCAGTGACTACGTTTATAACTTCAATAATCAAAACCCGATCTCATTAAAAGCCCCGGAACAGGAAAAAGAAGTCCTTAAAACTGGACTGCAATTTATTGAGGAGCAATTCTTGAATATTTATGACGACAATTTCAAAAAGAAATATTTCCCGTTCACAATTCAACTGGCCAATCGAATTGAGTTATGGATACTGGGTGATTACGATTTAGTCAACGCCTATTCAAGCTCCGGCTTTATCGCTATCGCAAACATCAATGACGATCTGACAACTCTCGAGGAAACCACCCGCAACAATTACCGGGGAGATATTAATCAAAGTCTTTGGACCGAATATTTACTGAAACGTGAGGCATGGTTCGTACCGGGAGCTTTCTACGAGGTAAGCAAGGAGTATTACGGGGACTACAGCCTGTTTGAATCGTACACGGTAGAAGAGGGAATTATCGAAGCCAGAGAATGTGGATTCATCACGTTCGATCCTTATATGTCCGAAACCGAAGACCCGGAAGATTGTCTCTTATTTATCCCAAGTCAAGAGATGGACGTACAACAATACTTCCAATTTTTATTCTCTTCGACAAAAGAAGAATTAGACGAACTCATGGAAGAATATCCCTTGGTAGAACAAAAATATTTACTGTTACAAGATGCTATCCAAAAACAACTGGATATAGACATCTTTTCTTTTTGTCTGCCTTCATAAAACAACTACTCTTTCTCCCTCCCCCCGACACAGGGGGAGGGAGAGAAAGAGTGTTGATTATCAACTGATTTACGAGTGTAGCAAAAGTCATTCATATGAACTCCCTGACGGAGGAGTTTTTTGAATAGAATCTAAAAGCTGCCAACGTCGAAGTCAACGAAAGAGGAGCCATCATCGTGGACGAACATTTGAAGACAACGACACCCCACATCCATACCATAGGAGACGTAAAAGGATTTCATCTTCACGCACCCCTCCATGAGCGAATCATTCAACAACCTTTTCAAATTTAAACTATGAATTAATCCGCTTGTTGCCACGAAGATTTAGACAAGGTAAACCAGAAGGTTGATCCTTGCCCCACTTCTGACATCACCCCGATCTGTCCCCCTAACCGGGTCACGATACTCTCACAAATGGAAAGTCCCAATCCTGTACCCTGTTGGAAAGAGTTCAATTTCACAAATCGCCCGAACACCTCTTTTAACTTGTCCGCAGGAATACCACATCCCGTGTCCGAGACATAAAAATACAACGACTCATCCTCCCGCAACCTGTATCCGACACGAATGCTCCCCTTGGCTGTAAATTTTATGGCATTCGTGATCAGATTATTCATTACTTGCATCAAACGGTTTACATCGGAACAAATCACACATTCAGGTAAACACTCCACGAACTCCACAACAACCGAATCATCTTTTAATCGCAAGCGAGCCGCCCGAATAACCTCCATCAACAATACATTTAGGTTTACCTTGGAATAAACGAACTCAAAAACACCAGCCTCGATTTTTGACAAATCCAAAATATCACCAATCAATTGCAACAACAACGTGTTATTATTCTCTATAATCTTGATATACTCCTGTCGCTCGTTCTCATCCTCTGTGTAAGCCAACACGTTAGAAAAACCGACAATCGCGTTCAACGGGGTCCGAATCTCGTGACTCATATTAGCAAGGAAAGCCGACTTCAAATGATTCGAAATTTCAGCCGCCTCTTTCGCTTTCAACAATTCCTCCTCCATCTTCTTGCGTTCATCAATCAATAAAGAGCCTCCGACCAGCAACGTGGGATGCCCTTCTCCATCTCTATCACCCACAGTCACGAAACTCTCAAACCAGACATACTCGTTCGATCCTTCCCAAAACATAGATCGGTGCTCTTTTCGAACAATAGTAGCCCGGTCATAATATAAATCATAATACGCCTCACGCATCCCGGCCCGATCATCCGGATGAACAAGCATATCCCCATCCCTTTCCGTCATCATCCTAGAATTCTTCGTCTTGCAAAGCTTGTGAGTCACGTATGTAATGTCGTAATTAATCGTCTTGCTCAACAGATCCCATGTCCATGGGATTAGTCGTGTCGCACCCAGTACCAGTTCATACCTTCGATTCAACGCCTCCAACGAAGTTTGATGTTCCTTCATTTTCAACGAAACCAGATACTCTTCTGTCCGATCGATAAAGAACACATCCATAAAATTCTTCTCGGAACTCGGGAAAGATAATTTATCGTAATAACGAATTTTATTATTTTCTTCCGGAAAAACAAAAGAGGTGATACGCCCGGATTCTTTATCCATCATATAGTCCAAGAGTTGGTTATCCACATCAGCCTCACTCAAGCGTTTCCCCACAACCCGATCCCGGGTACAATGGAAAACTTCCTCGAAAAGATTATTAACATCACGAAATATGAAATCAACAACATTCCCCTCTTCATCAAAGATCAATTGCTTACGAATATAAATCACAGGCATATTATCAACCAGTTTTCTATATTGTGAAAGTAACTGAAATTCCCGTTGACGTTGCTGCCGTCTCTGGCACATAACATGAAAACGCATTAAACCAATCGCACCCAGCAAAATAATAAACGCCAAGCCGATAATAATATACTCCTTGTAGAGTTGATAAAAATTAGGCGGGACCTGATAAAACACTACATCTCCCGTGATACTGTTAGGATCTACACCATGATGTTGTAAATGATGATAATTCAAATAAACTTTCGGCTCTCCCCCGATCCTTCCTTCTACATTCCGGGCTGGCACTCCGTCTAAAATTTGTCGTATCGTTTGAACCGCAACCTTTCCGAAAGTTGATGCAGAAATAAAATATCCACCAACAAAAGCTCCGGTCTCCATATCCATCTCCGTTAACGTGAACACGGGAGCATCGACAAAACCATATATAATTTTTTGAAGATTATCAGACAGATAGTGGCTCTCGGATTGCTTTTTCCCCACGAACCAAGAGTTGTAAATAATTCCTACTTCCCTACTATATCCCATCAAAGTATCCAACAACTTCTCCGTAGATATGTCAATTGACGTCAACAAATCTAACTTCAATTCGGGAAAATCCTTCTCTAACACGCCACACACTTCCTCCCGAACCATGGCACTAATATAACGATCATCTGAAATAAGAGCTATTTTCTTGACTTCCGGTTGCAACCTCCGGATCAAATCTATTGTATTTTTGACATAGAATGGCTGTTTTATCACGGTCAAGTTATATCCCGCAGTAGCCACTTCTGTTAACACGAATTTCCCTTCTCCCAGAAAATCCTTATTGACAAAATTTTCTAAATTTCTCGGCATAGAATCCCGTGAATAACAGATTACAGTAGGTATATCCTTCCATTCCTTGTCAAATAACGGCTGACACACGAGCCACGCCGGATCCCCAATAAAAACAACCACTTTAGGTGGCTTTAAATATCGAGACAACAAATATTCCCTCTTTTCTTCCACCTCTTCGATCCTCGTCATCATTGGAATAGACAACTCTTCTGCCTCAACATGAAACCCCGGCGACGAGAATTCATCCAGAATATTTTGGTATAAATTATTCGCCCAAGCCTCATTGAAATTAATCGAGCTAAGCACCAGTATATACTCCCTCCCCCGTGTATTTTCAGCAAACCCTAGAACATACACGCCCAAGAAGAAAAATAGTGCCGTGATCCTCCTCATCATAACTTCAATTCATACATCAGCACCAAAATTACAAAAATAATAATATGTTTACCCCTCTTTTTAGTTTGTTTTTTTTTAATATTTTTTGATAAATATTTAAACGATGTCACAAAATCAATACAATATCTTTAATTTTCCCTCATCAAAAAACGAAGGAAAATTGAAGATATTATACAAAATAAATATTTAACGCCCTCTTCTCACCCATTTCACGGCATCTGCCACAATCATCTGCTTATTCTGCATCATTCGCATACCTCCCTCCGACTTCTCGTCAACCTCTTCCGAACCACCTCCCCGGTCATCCAATACCACCTTTGCCTCTCCTTTCTCCAAATAATACTTCCCTAAAGAGACCCATCCCATCGATTCCTCTGCCGGTTCAACTCGGATTTCATGCCCCCCTAATGAATCATACACGGTATAATATATACATGTACCTTTCTTTCTCGCCTGGAAAAGCATTCCCATTTTAAAGAAATCTCCATTATAAAAATATACCTCGTATTCCCCTGCTTCTGGAATCTGAGTTGTCCATTCAGCTTTATATTTCCCTTCCCCGACACTCTTACAATAAGCATCATGAACCACGGTTCCATAAAAGCGATTATCGACCATTTCCACCCAACGCTCATAATTTCGTCTTGCTTTATCCCAGGATTTCGGTCCTCCCCGTAATAACGTGAACAACTTCTCCCCTTGAGGCTCGACCAGCCTAAAACCTTCATCCCGATTATTCACGATAATTTCTCCGGGCCGAAGTAAAAAGACCGTTGAATCTGCAGGAAAGACTCCCGTCAAGGTATCTCCTTCAAAAGGACGTATTTCATCTGTTAATACCCATCTTCCCGAAGGAATGTTCTGCACCAGCGGGGAAGTGATCATAAGGCCTCGATAATCCATTTTCACCCGGATCTCCTTACACTCGTGTCCTTGAATTAAAAAACTACGGACTTTTTCCCCTTTTATTCTTGCCGCAGAAACCACAAGCACCCCCTCCACATCACCGGGATTATACACTTTAAAACGACCATATGCAGATTTACTTTGCCTTCCCTCCCCACCTTCTTCTTCCGGCAATTCAGTCAACACAACATCTTCCAGTAGCAACACAGGCAAATGATCCCTGGTGTACCACGTCCTTAACCGCTCCTTCAAGTCCATCCCGAACTCCTTCATGAATTCCTCACAAAATAGATCTATATCAACTGTTTCAAACAAATGTTCCTGTAAAAAACGATTATAAAAACCATATAATTTCTCCTCAGACAATTCATGTTTCAAATATTCTTTCAACTCTATCGTCTTCCATTCAATAATTTCTCCTAGCAATTCAGGAGACACCCCCTCGTCCGTAAACGCCTGCATCAAACTATGATCTTTCAAATAGGCAGCGACATCCCGAACTCTCTCCGGGGCCTGCATCGCAGCCGGTAATTTATCCACGGGCATCCCGAACATCTTGATTACCTCCTGTATCGCGGGGAACTCCTCAGAACTCATGAAAAAAGTATTCCCAACAAACATCGGAGCTATTTTATATTTCCCTGATTTAAAAATCATCGCAATATCCCCCTTAAAATTATTCATAGCCACAAAATCCCACTCCTCAACAGGTGGTGGTGTGCTCTCGAAATAAAAAGCACTGGCCATCCGTTCCTGCATAAACACGATTCCCGCTTGCAGGTATTCTTCATTCTGAGCCCATCCCCGGTAACGTCTCGAATAAGAAACCGGAGTCTCCATAACGATAAACCATTTATACGGATACCGTCCCGACGGGCTGTATGCCTCCGGGTCTTCCCCCTCGATCTCTCCTCGTTTCCTCCAAACCGCATTTGCCTTTTGCTTATAATCTTCATCCATCTGGCAAACAGTTGACTCCGTCATGTATTTAATATCCCTTATCATGAATTTAAATGCCTTTTCAGGGGCCTCAAATGCCTGAAGTAAAAAATCACTACTTTTATAAAAGAAAATATCATATTGTGTCCCATCTACCTCTATCGAACGATTATCAAACTCCGCGATACTTAAACTGATTCCTTGTAAAGCATGATCATGCCGAAAGAAAGTCTTCCCCTCTAAACGCTCCGGTTCCCCTTGTGAAACCGCCATACGCCCGGCAGCATTTTCTACAGTCAAAGAATAACGTGTAAAATCCACTTGTCGATCAAACAACGAAGACAAATGGATCGGTGCCACACTTTGAGGATACCACAAACACTCCGGTTGCAACAACGTCACCTCTTCACCCACGAAAGCCTGCCGATTCCCGAAACGGAAAATACCAACACTATTCGCTTCCGTGTCATAAAACTCCTTATCTGGCAAATCCAGGTAACATACTCCCTCATTTATACCCCCTTCATATTCCATCTCAATCACTAACGTATCTCCCGGCTGTATTATCCGATTGATCTCGACCACTTGTTCGTCACGAGAATATCGGGTTTCCTGCCCTTCACAAGTCAATCGTGAAATCGTCAATGATGGATTCAGATACAAAATAATCGAAGGTATTTCCTTGCCCGTTTTATTACAAATTTCCATTCGACTGGAAGCCTCCATTCCTTTTACCTTCTCTTTAAAATGAATATCATGTTCCAGTATATGCACCTTTACCTTATCCTCACTTCGCACATACGCCTGCCTAAACGCCTCCCGCTGTTTTCCACCTTTGACAAAATACCCTTCATAACTCACCCCGGCAAAAACAGCAATTACCAGTAACCCGGTTCCTGCCAATCGCAAAATATTTTTCCTTTCCGATTCTCCTGTCAAACGTTCCACGTAAAAAATAGAAAAGCACAATAACGCCCCACCCAAACCCAAGAACACCAATCGTTGTAATAGAAACAACCCTAAATTTGTACTCCCGACTTCAACAGAAAATATAGCGGGAATCGTCCTCGCCAATGGATCCAGCAACCCATGTAATCCTCCCGTACTCCCAACCATACCGGCAATAAGCATCAACAATAACAAAATCGCCAATCCCTGCGATTTAATCCAATGTACCACAAACATGGATATTCCCAAAAAGAAAACTAAACCCGGTAATGTCAAGGTAAAAAAATAGAATACATACATGCTTACCTCAACACTCCCCTTTGGAGTAAACAAGTGAACCATCAAAGTCACCAGCATGGAAATAATATTTAAGACAACCACCATTCCAGCAAGGCCTAGAACTCGCCCCCACTGTAACTCCCCATTTGTGCAAGGCCGGGTCCATAACGGCTCCATGGTTGTCACTCGTGCTCGTTTCTCCATCTCAGCCACGAAAAACACGATCAAAAGTGCTTGTAAACCATTAAAAAGATAGGCATTCATATAAGGGATGCAGGACGGCAACGCTCTCAAATACCACAAATTCCGTCCGGAAGTCAATCCATATTCCATTGCACTGTCAACACTACCAATTAAAAACTGGAAACTCGAAATTCCCACCACTCCCAAGACTGCAAAAATCAGAAACACCCAACTCCGTCGTAGTAGTCTGGCCTCGTAACGAGCAACCATTATTATTCTCTTAATACTCATGATTAAATATTTTAATTTAAACCATTTATTTAAAGAAAAGAAGCAAGATCATTTTATTAATTTTAAGACTATTTTCCCAGAAAGAGTCTTTCAAAGCCTCATCCGCCTCCATACACCAAGGCAAAACAAAAAAGAAATCCTCTGGATAATATGAACGATTACTCATCTGCCTGAATTGTTCATGAATATTTACATCATTACTTAAATCAATGAAAGCCTGTTTAGCATCCAACAACTCAGGCAAAGGCCCGAAAATATCCGATACATATTCTACTTGCAGATTACATACACTATACATGAGCGTTGGAGGAAGATCCTCAAACTGTATATTCTTTGAAACACGCTGACAAGTTTCACAGAAAAAGGCTTCTTTCTCTATTAATCTATTTTTCCCTGGTTCTTTTCTTGACGGAGCATTAGTGAATGGCCATTTCTCCAACGGCACATCTTTCCAAACAGATTCCAATACACAACTTTTAATAAAACATTCCCCTTTATCATCATAGCTAAATTCCACTACAGCACGTGAATCCAACGGAACCTCTTTCAAATACATCTCTTTCCATCCCCGCTGGCCACAACAATAATACTCTACTTGATTAATGTCAATCTTTTTTAATTCACATGTTTTACGATCAAGAACCAAAATCCCTGCACAATAGAACGGTATTTTATGTGGGTAACATGAATCTCTTGTTTCAAATTGAAATGTCAAAGTTTCACCATTAACACTCAATTGCTGGAACTCATAATTAACCAAATCACCGAATAATGGCCCCCACCATTCTAAAGCACGCATAAATCCGAAAATTTTACGATTCCCTGACACGTAATAATATTCATCATATTTCTCGAATAATGGACACAAAGAATCGATGCCATTTTCTGCAAAAGGGATACTACGGGCAGAATAACGAGGAACGAAAGAATACATTCCTGTATAAATATTGCCATCCTTACGACAATTACCAACTTTCACAAAACACCCATATTCCCTCTGATACTCAACAGCTTTTCCCCGGCATTCTGTGATTTTTTCATATTGTCCATTTCCATAAAATTGTAATATGTCTGCAGACGCCCGTTTTTTCTTAATATTCTCTGACGTCCTTTTCAATATCTTTTCAAAAGATGTCTTACTCATCCCAGGCAAAAGTCCGGTTTCATTCCCTCCTGCTTGTACACAATTTACAATACAAAGAAACAATCCAACGAGTATAATCCAGTAATAATTATTTATCTTCATATCTATTCTATTTCATTTTACCTCCTCCTCATCCCCTAACGGATTCCGCCATCCGGTAAAAAAACAAAGCAACATCATTTCCCTAATTTTATTAAAATTTGCTACAACACCTTCTCCTCTAGTCAATATACTACTCC
>QWCH01003313.1_pt1 | contig 17246 bp, 19 predicted proteins | sample 1972671 | NCBI WGS metagenome assembly QWCH01 (sample SAMN09866713, study PRJNA288562) | Human gut metagenome isolate term3_stool, whole genome shotgun sequencing... | isolation source: gut | host: Homo sapiens | place: USA: California | reverse complement strand
ATAAACATCAATATAATTTTTTAGGACTTTTTTTCTTCCTCCATCGCCATCTTCATTAAAGACATAATGCTTGTAAAACTGCTTAAAATGCAGGATTTTCACGATTTCACTCTTTGTATCAACGCTATGCACTCCACATGTCTCAAATGAGGAAATTGTTTAAGGAAAATATCTATTTCCTCATAGGATTTCTGATAAGCTTCCACATCTTTTCGATTCATCATCAAATAAATTTTGTCATTCGGATTTTTGCGATAACCCTCATAATGTTCTCGCTTGTTAATACAGACTTGAATATGCTTTACTACTGCCTTTATCCTCTTTTGTTCCAATGACAGCTTATCAAATTCTCGTTTCAACTCATTCTTTTCAATGGAGATTCGGCTGATGCCACGCTCCAATTCTTCCATTGAGTTAAAACCTTTATTCCTAATTTCAACAAGTGTGGAAGCAGCAGTTTTAAGATTATGTTTCGTTGCCCAGTGTTCATACCCTTTGTTCAACTTTGCTTTTTCGTTGTTCTTAATATCAATGATATTGCCAATTTCTTTCTCTTTATTTAGGATTCTGTCCTTAATCTGTTCTTCAGTGTAGTTATTTCCAATGATCTTTGCTCTGGTAAATCTTTGCTGATTTTTACTTCTAAAAGCTATGTGCTTCCCAAACTTGATTTCATAACCATAGCTTTCCATTTTAGATAAAAAGTCCTGCCAGTTGATTGACTGCTTTATGATTCTATCAATATCAAATTGAAGTCTTGATTTATAGCTACTGCCCTTTTTATCTTCATTCCAGTCGTACCAATTCACAAATTTTCTTCGCTTAATTTCATTGATTTCTTTTTGCGTTTCAACATCTATTACCGATAAATTATGTTCCTTGCACAGTCTATCGCTTTGATTTCTGATGTTCATATAGGAACCATAGTAGGAATGATAAACTTTACCTTCATCAACATCTATGGAATTAAAAATGATGTGATTATGAATATGGTCTTTGTCAATATGAGTAGCCAATACATACTCATATTTCCCGCCTAAAATCTTTTCACAGAGTTCAATTCCAACTTGATGTGCTTCTTCAAAACTCACTTCTTCCGGAACAAAAGATTGAATCAAATGATGTGCTAAGGTCTTGGTTCTTGAGCTAAATTGTTTCTTGGTAAGTTCGAACTCTTTATGAGCATTTTCTCTGCTGCAAAGGTGTGTTGTAACATAGATTTCATCGTCTGTCTTATCTCCGTTACAGATATAGTCTATTGCCTTTTTAAGAGTTGTTTTAATCGGATGTATCTTTGTAACAGCCATTATCCTACAACCTCATTGATAATATAGTCGGAAACCTTTTCTCTAAACTCTGATAGAAAAAGAAGTTCCCCCTGCAAAGCTTCCTTGATACTTTCAATATCATCTTTGTAAATAACTCCTGTACTGTTTACCGCCTTTGCAATCTGATTCAGGTTCACTGAGTTACGACTTATAAGAGAAGATAAATCCCTCAGTTCTTTTCTGAAGTCTCCAAAAATATCAATGCTGATAATTTTGTTCTTGAAAATACTATCTCTGTAAAATTCTCTCTTGCTCTTAAAATTGGTCAATGCAAATCTTCTATTTAATTCTTTCATATCTTCTTCGTTCACCATAAAGTGAACGGTACAGTTGTTTTTACGATTAACTATCTTTGGCATTTTTCATCTCTCCTTTCTCATTGGGGTCTTAGGGTACTCCCTAAAATTGATTAAGGTGAATTAGCAGCTTACAAGCCTACTTTTTGGACTGTGGTCAAAAAGTATATGCTTGCTATCTCACTGAAAATAGTGCTTTTACTATCTCACTGAAAATAGTGCTTTTACTAATAAGCTCTTATGACTATCACAGAAAAGACATATGAACCGCTATAATCAATTTATCTAAAAAATCATGTTTTTTTCTTTTCTACAAAAGTTTAAAAGTTGTCGCTACCACTACCTCGCTACCTTTTAAGCCAGGTAGCAAAGTAGCGGTAGCAGACTTTTTCAAAACTCTTAAAATGGTATTTCCATATCTTTTACTTCCATAAAGTCTGCGGTTACATTTCTCTTATAGAACTTCTTGCTTACTCTAACGATTCCGTCAATCCTTACTTTCTTGCTTTTTACATTAGGCTCTAAAATCCATTCGTCAGCCATCTCATTTTCCATCAGTTCCGAAAACACCTTTTCATTTGTTTCAGGATACTTGCTTGTAAATTCTGCGGAACATAATATATTAGGAGTATCAGACTTCGTTACCTTCCATTCCATGAAGTCCAAGAAGTTTTGCACATGTCTGTTTTCGCTCTTATGTGTTTGAATGACATAATCCAAATCACTTCTTAGTTCCTTCGGCAAATAGAAATCATGCAGCTTGTTTTTGTAAAGATGTACCGCTTCTGCAATAGCTCCTTCAAAATCATTTTTCAGCATTTTTTCATGTTTTTTTCTTGTGATAGTTTCCAATACAGGAAATTTTTCCGGATCATACATCAACGGAATTTGTATCTTTTCACTGTTCACTTTTACAGGCAAGTATCTTCTTTCTCCTGAGAAGTCTCCCAAGAATGTAGCGTCGTTTGTTGTCGCAATCAAAACACAGCTTCGTTTAACATCTGTTGAAAAGCGTTCATATGGAAGTCTTACCGTGCTTGTTCTTGCCGAAATAAACAGTTTTGCTTCATCAGCACTTTTCGCATTTCTAAGAGCAACAAATTCTTCAAGCTCAACAACAATCTTACCTACCAAATTACTGACGGCATCTTTCCCTTTTATATTGTTTAATGAGCAATACCATTCAGGAAATAGTGCCAGTTTTTCAATAAATGAAGTTTTCCCAACGCCCTGCACCCCTGTAAGAACCATCAATTCATCAAACTTACATCCGGGATTAAATGCTCTTTTTACCATACCGACCAAGATATGTTTCATAATCCAAGAATTTAATTTTGTATCCTCTGCTCCAAGATATTTGGGTAGTAATTTTGAAATATATTCTTGCCCGTCATAGGGTAGCGATTCCATATACATTGCCGGTAAATTGATTGACCTCTTATGAGCAACAAAAAGAACGGCATCTTCCATACGATTTTTCGAATATTTAATTCCAAATTCTCTTTCGATTTCAACTCCGAGGATATTTGTCATATGGTCATTCCATTTTCGTATTTCTAAATCAGTACATCTTTCTCCTTTTAACTTTCCATAAAAACGAATTGTTCTGCTGCAAGTGTCAAAGAAAATATATCCTGATAAAATATCTTGTTCTTTACAAAAACGGGGATTCACTAACACAGTTATGAGATTGGTTGTTGTACTTTTGACTTGTCCCTTATCTGTGATTTCAAGTTCACGATCTAAATAATCGCTTAGCTCCAAATCATCAAATTTAAGCCAATTATTCAAGCGAGTATCCTCCTTTACTTCTGTGATAGTTATAATCCCAATATCTCTTATTTCCTCCCTGTATCGCTTTTGAAATGCTGTCCTCTAAATATTTCAAGTATCCTTTTTCCGTACTTCTTTTACTTCTATCTCCCATTCGATTAAGTGCAGATTTCAAAAATATTTCTTTCATCATTTCTGCATTTCCGTGAGTAAAACTGTTTAGAAAAAGAAGCAATGAAAAGTCATCTTTACTGGCGTCTCCGCTTGTATATGAGCCTTCAAATAACGCTTTTGCCTTTGCGTTATACCTGCACATGGTTTCTATAACTGTATCACTGTCAGGAACACATTCAGCAGCTTCCTGATATTTTCTAATAACTTCTCTGACACTTCTTTTTGGGAAAAATAACTTGTAATATTTGTCCAACTCCTTTTGTTTCAAGAGAACTTTGTTCGCAACAAAATCATTAAATTTGTAGATATTACCTGTCATAGCAATACATCTATTTTCTTGATACATCTCCACTTTCTCAAGCTGGTTATTAAAGTTCTTTTCCATTTTCCCCTTTGCAAAAATGTGTAACCCTCTTCCGGATTGTGATACTTCGATATAAGTGTCATTAAAGTCATTTATAAACATCTCAAGTTTTTTATTGTCCACATCGTCCAAGTCGATACACACAAACGGATCGTCTTTACTCAACACAAAAGACAATCCGTCACAGCCACTACTTTTCAAATTATTAACCGCCGTTTCAAAATCTGCCCAATTTTCTTTTTGATTCCAAAAATTCGATTTCAATGTTATCGGGCTTACAGGTATCTTTATAACTTTTTTCATTCCGTGCCTATCAACATTTACTACCCTTTTAAACCATAACCATTGACTACGGTCTTTTAAGTCTTGCGGAATATTTTCAATATATTTCTCTCTGTTTATCATCGTAACCTCCTATCTTTTTATTGCTGATAGAAGTACAACCTGATAAAATAATCTTGTCAGGGATGAAATACCAAGTTGTACTTTCATCTTGCCTTTAGTCGTATGGCTAAAGGCTTTTTTCTTGCATTGCCGCTTCTATTATTTCAATAATCATCCTAAGTTCATGCCTATAATTATCATCCACTTCTCCATATTCTTTCACTCGTTTCAGTTCCGATAAAATTTCCTGTAACTCACTTTTACAACTGTCTATGACATTTCTTGTAGCAAACACCTTTATAGGAGCATTAAGAATTGCATTAGTCATATAATCCTGTCTACTCAGCCCGGACATCGCAATTTTATTGAAAATAAGCTCTCTGTCTTTTCGATTTGTTCTGAATGCTATGGTTACATCCTTTTTCCTGTGATTAGCAAATCGCTTGCCTTTATCTCGTTCCTTTTGTTTTCTTTCCTCTTCCAACGTTTGCCATTCTTCTTTACTCATCAAATTTTGGCACTTTTTCTTTTTACGATTAACCGCCTCATCATAGCTTGGAAATTTCGGTGCTTTCACTGTATTCGCCCTCCTTGTCCAATTTATCAGCCATATCCACCTGTTTATTGGGGAACATATGACTATAATCCATTAACACCTTTATGCTTTCATGCCCTGTTCTCGCTGCAATATCTACCGGTGTAAAGCCCATTTCTATAAGCAGCGATATATGACTGTGTCTTAGTGCATGAAGTTTTATTTTCTTTACGCCCGACTTTTTTATTCCTCTTTCCATTTCCTTATTGAAATATGTTTTGCATTTAGGGAAAATCTGCTCATCCTCTGAAAAGTACCCGATTTTAAGGAAGTAATCCTGTAGCTCTCTGATTAGGAAATCAGGAAGCATTATTGTTCTCTTACTTTTAGGTGTTTTCGGGTCTGTTATAACTTCTTCTCCGTTAATTCTCTGAGCTGATTTACTGATTCGCATTGTCTTTTTATCAAAGTCAAAATCCCCTTTTGTCAATGCTCTGAGTTCTCCTAAACGAATCCCTGTCCAATAAAGAATTTCAAAAGCATAAAATGAAATATCCTTATCTTTAACAGCTTCAATAAATTGCAGATATTCATCTTTAGTCCAGAATTCCACTTCCTCATCACTCTTTTGCTTTCCGATTCTGCCTGTAACCTTACAAGGATTTTGTCTTAGTCCGTAATACTTAACGGCATGGTTGAACATACAGCTTAGCTGTGCGTGAATTGACTTAAGATAAGTTGGCTTATAGGCTTCCCCTTCCGCATTTTCAATATTTAGAAGCACATTGTGCCATTTCTTAACTACCACAGGTTTTATTTCGCTTACTTTCATTCCTGTAAAAAACGGCAGTATTTTTGTCCTAATCATGTGTTCTTTTGTCATCCATGTATTAAGACGAATAGTTCCTATAACATCGGCTTTATAGAGTTCAAAGTAATCCTCAAAAAGCATATTGAGTGAACCGGACATCTTTACCGTGAAATTTCTCTCGTAAGTAATTGCCTCTTTCTTTGTTTCAAAGCCTCTTTTCAGCTTCTTCCTGCTTTGTCCATCCCAATCCTTGTAATAGAACGAAACGAACCATTTTCCATTTTTTTCGTCCTTATATGCAGGCATTATTCTCCCTCCTTTGATTTGTATATTTGTTCCATAAAATATTTCTTATTGATTCTTCCCCTTAGGATAAGAAAGCCGTGTTCAGCCAGCTGCTTATTCATATCACGAATGATTTTATAAGCCTGCTGCTGCGATATATTTAGTAAATCGGCAACTTCATTTGAAGTAAGAAATAATTTCTCCATCGTACTTTCCTCCTTTCTTTTCAGAAACTTATTTGTTTCTGTTTCTATTTTAGATTATAAGTAGCTTTTTTGTTTCTGTCAATACTTTTTTCTAAATTTTATTTTTCTATTGTATTTTTTCTTATTTTCGATTATATTATTAAAAGAGAAACAAATTTGCTCCTAAGGAGGTGTTAAAATTGAGTTTGGGTAAAATAATTAAGAAGTTCCGTGAATTACGGAGAATTACTCAAAAGGCATTAGGAGACAGAACACATTTAGATGATGTCAGAATCAGACAATATGAGCTTGATATTCGTACTCCTAAAGATGATGTCTTAGAAAATATTTCCGCTGCACTCCATGTAAATAAAGACTATTTGAAAGAACCTGCCTATCCGTACACAGAGCATGACCTTATGCGATTCTTGTTTAAGCTGGATGACAGTATTGAGGTTAATATAAGACAGGTTATTATGAATGACGAAGATCCCGCATATACTACCACAGGTATATATTTCGGCAGCGAAGCTATTCTCAGAATCCGTAATATGCTTGAACAGTGGCAGGAAATGAAAGAAAAATATGAGAATAACGAAATTACAAAAGAGGCATTGCAGGATTGGAAAGCAAACTATCCCGATAGCTTGAAAAAAGATTATGTTCCTTTTGAAGAAAGTAATCTCAAACGCTTTAATAACGCCATGTCAGTCAAAGTCCCACCGGAAATAAAATAGGCACAGAAAAAACACATAGCTGAAAGATTTTACTCTTCAAGCCATATGCTTTTGTGTTATTTGATACTTTAAGATAAGCTAAAGATTTGAATGGATTTAAGTTAGAATATCTTAAATCCATTTTTTCAATTTGTATTTATAATAGGCAATCCAACTTTCAATACCTTATCAACAAGATGATGTATATTAATTAGTTCCTCATCAACAGTAACAACCGAATATTTTGCTGATTCCCCAAATTCTCCTGCAAAATTTAACGTTTGAGCTATCAGCATTCCAAATTCATGTATGTGAATACCATGAGGCAAATCACAATCTATTAGAAGAATACTACCCATATCGCTTCCTGAGAAATCAAGAGTTATATCTTGAGCAAAAATCTTATAAAATTTGCTCACAACTGTGGAAACATCTTTTTCGATACTAATTATATTATCATTATTCAAAACAAACAAATCAATACCGCAAATTGCCCTATATAGCAGACGGCAAGAAATCTTTAACGAATTCTTCAATGCTAACATCAATACCGAAAACGCAAACATCACATCAGTAATATCATCCAGTTTTGTGTGCAACTTCATCGAAAAATCTTTTATATCCTTAGAAATTTCTTCTCCAAGGCTTTGATTAATTTCTTTTTCTAATATACTAACTAACCCACGCATAGCATCAATATCAATTTTTTTGAACATTTTTATAAAATTAGCATCCATAAGAACTTTATAGACTCTACCATTCTTGAACGCTGATATTGCAGGAATTAACTCCTCATCTGAGAGTAGTGTGCTTACATTTTCTGAAACACTGACTTCTTTATATAGAAAATACGGATTCATTGAATCTGCTACTTCATTTGATTCAGAAGCAATTTCAGACAAACATAAATCAATAAATCGAGTAAGCGTTTTATGTCCTTGCTCAATCAATATTCTTTCTGTTGATGACAAATGCTCTACATTGAAAAAATTGGGGATATCTATTTTTTCAATGTTTTCATCAAGAAATATAAAACCATGAAATTCAGTATTACTATGTTTTGCCATATAAGCAAAATCATTACGGGAATCTGTAAACTTTTCACCAATTTCATTTGATTCTATAACAACTGACATGTCATAAATCATTTTTCTTATTTTTTGCGAAGCTTCATCCTTTTGAAGCTTTTTACATAACTTAAATACTTCTGTTCTAAAATTTGTTGACATCATTTTATCTCCTAAATTATTATATAGAAAGAAATTTTATCTTTTCTCTTTAAAGTCAATGTGTTGTTTCTCCAATTCATTCTGCACTTTTCTTTCAATCATCTCTTGCACCTGATGTTCACCTACTAATTTAACAGTATCAGTTGCTGTATATCTGCTCGAACTATACTGTATAGTATTTTCTAAAAGATTATTAAGTACATAATTAGGAACGAGCCTTCTTGCATAGAACATAAATTTTTCAATTAAAAGTTTTTCACCAGTTATATCCTTAAGCACAAAAGGGCTCCAACGTTCCGGGAAATAACGGCATAGTGAAGATAATGCAAATAAACTGATGTATATATTAAGTAATGTTGGGATAGTTATCAATTTGCTATTTTTTATATGCCCTGCCTGTAAATATGGTTGTCCAGAATAGGATTGTTTACTGATATCCTCACCTGTCAATTTATGGCGAAGGACAAAATATTCTTTGCCCGTTTTGAAGTCTGTAGCAGAAGTAAAGCGCAAATATGATTTTTCAAACCCTTCAACTTTTTTCAATAGTTCAATCAAATGATCCTTGTTTTCTTCCGAAAAATATATTTTTTCAGCCTTTCCATCTGGAGTATTAAAAATATCAAGCATAATAGTACAGCCAGTTTGTAGATCATAGCATTGTGTAAAGTCAGATTGTATTTCTGCAATCGAATCTAAAAACTCTCTCAAACTCCAATCACCAAATCCTGTTAAGTCAGAAGTAACACCTATCGCTCTTGCAATTACATGAACTCCACCATCTACTGGACTAAGAAATCTGATTTTCGTGTCTGCAATGAAATTCATTTGATCAGGAATGAAAATCTTCATTCCATGGTTACTAATCTTATTGATACTGCCACTTAAAAGGTTAACCATTCCATAAAGAAGATTTGTTGAGCCATAATATAATAGTAATGGTGAAATTTGAAGATTATCTTCTTTAGCAGCCTTATAGTATTCATTTGCTTGTAAAAACGAACCTGCGATGCAATTTATAGTATCTTCGTCTACCTCATGCCCCTTTTTTGCTAAATACCGTTTTATATTAGCCTCATATGTAAATTGTAATAATTCTCTCCAAAGATCATTTTCGGGGTTTTCAGAAAAAATTATAGTCATAGAATCTCACCTTCCCATTTATTATACATTATCCGTAAATTTCGTAATAGTACATCACAACAAATGTAATACATATCTTGTATATAAGTCCACAATAACAAAAATATTTCATTTATGCATACATGTAACTATTCTAAAACAAAAGCCAATTTACCATTTATAATTTTCAACAAAAGCCTCCCACCAAAATGATGGAAGGCTTTCTAAAATTTTTACCTAAATTCAACAACTCCCTTTCAGACCTGCTTTTTCTTACTTTTAGTATCAAAACAGTATCATTTAGAGAATTTTACTACATCAAAACCGCTCAACTCCTGTATTTTTAAGCCTTTTGTAACAGTAACATATTTGCTTCTACTACTCAAACTCTATCGTCCCAGGGGGCTTGGAGGTGCAGTCATACAGCACTCTGTTGACATGATCAACCTCGTTGATGATGCGATTCATAACTTTCTCAAGTAGCTCCCAAGGAAGCTGAGCTGCTTCAGCGCTCATGAAGTCAATCGTAGTAACGGCTCTGAGAACCACAGCATAGTCGTATGTCCTGAAATCGCCCATGACACCAACCGATCTCATATTTGTCAGTGCGACAAAATACTGATTAATATCGTAATTCAATCCAGCTTTAGCTACTTCTTCACGGAAAATAGCATCAGCATCCTGAACAATTTTCACTTTCTCTGCTGTAACCTCACCGATAATCCTTATTCCAAGTCCAGGGCCAGGGAATGGCTGACGGAAAACGAGTTCCTCAGGTATTCCAAGTTCAAGGCCAACCTTTCGAACCTCATCCTTAAAGAGGTCTCTAAGCGGCTCAATTATTTCCTTAAAGTCCACGTGGTCAGGAAGTCCACCAACATTGTGATGTGATTTAATAACTGCAGAAGGCCCAACGCCACTCTCGATTACATCTGGATAAATCGTACCCTGAACCATATAGTCCACAGAGCCGATTTTTTTTGCTTCTTCCTCAAAGACACGGATAAATTCTTCGCCTATGATTTTTCGCTTCGTTTCAGGATCTGTCACGCCCTTGAGTTTCTCATAAAATCTTTCCTTAGCATCGACCTTTATGAAATTGAGATCATACGCGCCAGACGGTCCGAAGATTTCAGAAACCTGCTCCGCTTCATTCTTTCTGAGAAGACCATGATCTACAAATACACAGGTCAGCTGCTTTCCGATCGCCTTTGACATCAGGACGGCTGCCACGCTCGAGTCAACACCACCTGATAATGCACATAGAGCCTTGCCATCACCTACCGTTTTCTTAATCGACTCAATTGCCTTACCTGAAAAAGATGACATCTGCCAATCACCCTTGCACTCACAAACCTCATATAGGAAATTCCTCAGAATCTTATCACCATCAACTGAGTGAGTAACTTCTGGATGGCACTGTATCGCATACAGCCTTCGATCATTATCTTCCATCGCAGCAATAGGGCAAACCTCAGTCGAAGCTATTTTGTTGAATCCTGATGGCAGCTTGCTTATATAATCTGTGTGGCTCATCCACACAATAGTTTTCTTAGGCACGTCCTTCATTAGCTTTGAACTATCTGAAATCACATTCATTTCAGTCTTGCCGTACTCGCTCATTGGTGCAGTTTCAACCCTTCCGCCGAGCATGTGTGCCATCAGCTGCGCGCCATAACAAATTCCAAGAATAGGAATTCCAAGTTCAAACAGCTTAGGGTCCGCCAAAATAGCCTCTTCCCCATACACGCTGTTCGGTCCACCTGTCAAGATAATACCGCTCGGAGCAGCAGACTGTATTTCTTCCACCGACATTTTGTAGGAGTGTATTTCACAATAAACTCCATTATCTCTCACTCGCCTTGCTATCAGCTGATTGTACTGACCTCCAAAGTCGAGTACAAAAATTTTCTCTTTGCTCATACATCTTACCTCAAACTATTTTGTGAAGAGTCTTTGAGAATAACGTCGTGCGCACCGCCCTCAACGATTGACGTCGCAGAAACGAGGGTGATTTTTGCACCTTCTCTAAGACTCGCAAGATCCAGAAAACCGCAGTTGCACATAGTCGCCTTTACTTTGTTAAGCGAAAGCTGAACATTCTCCCTCAATGGGCCAGCATAAGGAACGTATGAATCGACGCCCTCCTCGAACTTCATCTTCGAATCACCGCCCATATCATATCTCTGCCAGTTTCTTGCCCTGTTTGAGCCCTCGCCCCAGTATTCCTTAACATAGTTGCCGTTCACAACTAGCCTTGCTGTAGGGGACTCGTCGAATCGCGCAAAATACCTGCCTAGCATTATGAAATCTGCTCCCATTGCAAGCGCCAGTGTCATGTGATAGTCATAAACTATACCACCATCAGAGCATATTGGAACATAAACTCCTGTTTTTTCAAAATATTCATCACGGGCCGCTGCAACCTCAATCACAGCAGAAGCCTGTCCTCGGCCGATACCCTTTTGCTCTCTTGTTATGCAGATGGAACCTCCTCCAATTCCAATCTTCACAAAGTCCGCTCCAGCCTCGGCTAGGAATAAAAATCCATCTCTATCCACAACGTTTCCGGCACCGATCTTAACATCATCCCCATATTTTTCGCGAATCCATGCAATCGTCTCTGACTGCCACTCTGTGAAGCCCTCAGATGAATCTATGCACATAACGTCAACTCCGGCCTCAACCAGTGCAGGTACCCTTTCCTCATAGTCCCTTGAATTGATTCCGGCGCCGACCACATATCTTTTGTGCTGATCAAGAAGCTCATTAGGATTTGACTTGTGGTTATCATAGTCCTTTCTAAACACAAAGTGCGTCAGCCTCTGATTCTTATCTATTATAGGGAGTGCATTTAGCTTATGTGCCCACAAAATATCGTTGGCCTCGCTCAGTGTAACCCCTTCCTCAGCATACACAAGGTCCTCAAACGGGGTCATAAACTCAGAAATCGGTGTCTCAGGCGCCATCCTGCTCGGCCTATAATCCCTACCGGTTACAATTCCCAAAATCTTACCGTCAGATGTGCCATCATCTGTAATTGCAACCGTTGAATGACCCTTTCTTCTCTTCAGTTCCATAACGTCCGCCATGGTCTGGTCTGGTCTTAGATTGCTATCACTTGTTACAAATCCTGCTTTGTACGACTTAACCTTTCTAACCATCTCAGCCTGTTTTTCAATCGGTTGCGACCCGTATATGAAAGAAATTCCACCTTCCTTTGCAAGTGCTACTGCCATTTTGTCGTCCGATACTGCCTGCATCACAGCAGATACCAAAGGAATCCTAGCCTTTATTGCGGCCTCTTCACCTTTCTTAAATTTAACGATTGGTGTAGCCAAATTTACATTCTCAAGCCTGCAATCCTTTGAAGAATATCCAGGTACCAATAGATATTCATTAAATGTTCTTGATGGTTCGTTAAAAAAATGTGCCATACAAATGCCTCCTATTTCATTCTTTTTAAATTAAAAGCCCAAGCCACAGCATCGCCCTGACCCGGACCATTTGATTTCTAAAATATTACACTAAACCGAGCAACTAAAGTTTTTTCAGTTCATTAACGCATTTCTCGCATATGTGTTTGCCACGCACGTCCTTAACATTTTCCGTGCTGCCACAAAATACGCAAGATGCATCAAATTTCTTGAGCATGATATACTCACCATCTACAAAGATCTCAAGATAATCATCTGTATTGATGTTAAGAACCCTTCTAAGTTCAACCGGAATTACAACTCTGCCAAGGGCATCAACCGGTCTTGTTATACCTGTTGTTTTCATTTTATTTTCTATCCTCCCCATATCTGTGTTCGGACTCTCTTACAGCCCTTCTTTCAGCGGTTTTTTGATTTATTTGTTTCCTCCTAGAGGGTGCAAATCTTGAACTTCTTACCCTACGCTCTTCCCTGATTTCATCGCTCTTCATGCTTCTCTGGGCTCTTCCCGATGCTCCATCTCTTGCCTTATTCGTAAGTCCTGAAAATCCCATCGCGATATCTTTCAATGTGCTACCTGCATTCCTAATATCGGAAATGTTAGAAATCCAAGTCTTAGGCGAGCTCGCGCTAATCTTGTCTTTAAATCCATCCTTAAAATTTGAAAGAGACTCGACAACGCCGTCAACTCCCTCGTCCAGTTGATCTGCTCTATTTGCAACAATTGCGCTGACTGCTTGAGCATCTTCCAGTATGAGGACAACCCTCTTCAGTGCCTTAAGAGCATTGGCAATTAGTACGATTATGTAGATAACCAATACAATTAACGCTATAATTAATATTCCTAAAAGTAAAGTCTTCACATCGAGTGTTAACATATCCCATCCTCCAATTCTAATTTAAATTATACAAGTTTTTCCAAAAATTAGCAATAATAATATTACCCGAATTAAAAATCTCTTTCATAAATTTTTAAAATATCTCGAGTATAACTGCCATCCTCTTCATATATTGCAAGCGGCTTCATAAATCTGAGGTTTCTTCCCCCGTCCTTGATACTGCGAATTAGAACAAATTTAGGTTCCTCCCCCATTCTCGATGAAACAAGCCGAATATCCCTTGGTTCAAGTTTAGCATTTCTCAGAGTTTCTGCAATATCAATAATTCTCTCAGGCCTATGCACCAAGAAAAGCTCTCCGCCTCTTTCCAAAATTCTTGAAGCAAACTCACAAAAATCTTTTAATCCGCCTTTGGCTTCCCGCCTTGCAACATCATTTATCTGATTTTTACTTGGAATACTCGCATCAGCCTTAAAATACGGTGGATTACATGTAACGAAATCACACGTGGCACAGCCCTTCACCGCTTCCTCCCGATTGTCGAAACCCTCAAGTTCTGAAAAATTCTGTGAATCTACATTCCTCACATCGCAGACATCATAGAAAACCCTATTCCCAAGACCATTCTCAACCGCCGATTCTTTCGCAAGCTGCACAAAATATTCCTCAATGTCTAAACCCAAGATTCTTCCAATATCCGTCTTATGTGCCAAAATAAGGGGGATCACGCCCGTTCCTGTGCCAAGATCTACTGCGACCTTAGCATGAATTCGATTTCCACCTTGGGCCACACTGCCCGCGTTTGCGTTAGTACTCTTCGCATTGATAAATCCTGCCGCAAAATCGGCAAGCAGCACTGCATCAATCCCATAGGAAAAGCAATTCCTATCTTGCAAAATGCTGTAATTCCCGAAACCTATTTTGTCGCGACAAATTTGATCTTCACTCCTCAAATTCAGCATCTCCCATTGAGCAGGCTCCGCAATTTTTACAGTCAAAATCGCTCACCTCTGGTGCCCTCTTCGGTTTTTTTGTTCTCTTAATTTCTCGCTTTGGATAAACCTTCAAGTCCGTCTCAAGCTTTTCGTTGCCATTCTCATCGAGTTCGCCTGTGAAAAGTCTCACCCTAACAGTCTCTTCAAGTATATTGGTATCAAACACCTTTCCCATTCCATCTGGTGTTCCGACCTTTTCCCCATTATCAGGAATTCCGTCTCTGAGTTTGGTGTATAGATCATTCTCATACTTCAGGCAACACATCAAACGCCCGCAAACACCCGAGATTTTAGTTGGATTTAGTGAAAGGTTCTGGTTCTTGGCCATCTTAATCGAAACAGGCTGAAAATCCGATAGCCAGGTAGTGCAACAAAGACTTTTGCCGCAGCTTCCAATTCCGCCGAGCATCTTGGCCTCATCTCTTGAACCAACCTGACGAAGTTCTATCCTCATATGAAAAACGCTCGCCAAGTCCTTAACTAGTTCCCTGAAATCCACTCTCCCGTCAGCTGTAAAGTAAAAAATCACCTTATTCCCGCTAATCGTAAACTCCACATCCACTAGTTTCATATCCAGATTTCTTTTTTGAACTAGCTCCTGACATATTGCCATCGTCTCATCCTTGCGGGATTCATTCTCAATATGCCGTTTATGATCTTCCTCATTCGCAATTCTGAGCACTGGCTTGAGCGGCTTGGAAAGATCTTCGCGCTTCATCTTCGTTATGCCAAGAGAAACCGTTCCAAACTCCACTCCACGAGCGGTTTCAACGATAACACTCTCACCCTGCTCGATTTCAAGATTCTGAGGGTCAAAAAAATATGTCTTTCCTGTATTTCTAAATTTTACTCCGACAACTTTAGTCATCAAAACCTCCAAATTTCAATATCATTATCCCAAATGCATTGCCCACGCTGATATTCCCACGTAGCGCATCCTGGGCATCTATCACGGCAGAAATTTCACGCATGAGCCTGTCTGGATCTTCCCCCGCGTAAAGCCTCAGCCGCAAGTCATTTTCTATATCCTGAATCAAGCCGTAAACATCCTTATAGTTTTTCAAACAGTTAAACAAAACTTCCTTCGTCTTATAGAAAAACTTCCCCTCTCTAAGCATGTCGACCAGCTCAGAAATTTCATTATTCTTTTCCAACAAAACAGTTTCGCCAAGATACATATTGCCGCATCTTGATCTAATGGTCTGCTTGAGTGATTCCAATCGATCCGTGAGGAGAAATATCATAGTTTTCCCAAGCGGCTCCTCCAGCGTCTTAAGCAGCCTATTTTGTGCTACCGTGTTCATCCTGTCTGCGTGGTTGATAACAATGAATTTATAACTATTTTCAATTGGTGCCCGTGAAATTACAGACTGTATCTCTTCGATCTGTGATGTTAGAAAATCATGCGCGCCTCCAGGATTAAAAAAATGAAAATCGGCGTAATTGTTTTCGTTAAGCATTTTCAAAATGAGTGCCGCATCTCTTCTGTCGTCATCTCTCAATATGACCTTAGAAACGAACTCTATCACAAAATTTTGGCGTGCGCTATCGTCTGCGCCATGTATGATGTAGCTATGTAGCAGGTTCCCCGATTCTGCGATTTTCATCCATTTTTCAAAATTCACAAGACCTCTCCATGTTATCGAAAATCAAAACAATAAAATTCCGGATATTTTACTCTTCTTCTAAAAATTCTTTGCAGATTTGCAAAAGAGTATTCCTGATTCTAATCTGAATCTCATCGATGCTACCCCTACCGTCGACAACCACAAAACGTTCCCTATTCTTGCTGATAATTTTCTTGTAGCCATCGTACACTTTCTGATGAAAGCTTAGTTTCTCAAGCTCAAGTCTGTCAAGATGGGTCCTTCCACCTTCATTATTAAACTGTTCAGATGAAGTACCAGAATTTGTCATATTAGAATTTGAGCACAAAACAGTGTTATGAGAAACACTTTCTTCAATGCGATTCCTGGCTAGCTCAGGGTCCAAGTCAATGAAAATAGTGCGGTAAGGCATGGTGTGATTCACCGCTATTTTGTTGATAGTAGAGACGTTCTCCCCTAAATTTCTACCATATTCTTGATATGCAATAGAAGAATCTACAAAGCGATCGCAAATTACAAGTTTCCCTTCTCTGAGGGCGGGCTTAATGACCTCTTCTACGTGCTGTGCTCTGGCAGCGGCGTAAAGCATTGCTTCAGTCAAATCGTCCATTTCCGTATGAGAATTATCGAGTATAATATCGCGTATTTTTTCACCAATAGTAGTGCCACCGGGTTCCCTCGTAAAGATTATCTCAAAATCGTACACATTATTATCAATCAAAAAATCGCGCAACAAATTAATCTGCGTCGTTTTCCCAGAACCGTCAGGACCTTCAATAGAAATAAATAATCCCTTTTTCACAAAATTCACCTAAAATAATTGTTTCGTTTGGTAGTTTGCATTTGATTTTTACGAATCTGATCTTTTTTCTTTGATGCATTAAGAACCTTGAAAGTATAACGCAAAATATACAAAGAAAATAACAAAAAAGGTAATACAATTAAGCAAACAAATAAAATTTTCATAAGTATCATTATATCATATTTTCCTTTATTTAACACATTTAAAGAAATGATTAATAACATATATAAAAAAACCGCTAAACAAATGTCCAGCGGTTTAAAGTCAAACCGGCAACGACCCGCTTTCCCAGGCAGTCACCCACCAAGTATCATAGGCGCTAAGGAGCTTAACTTCTGTGTTCGAGATGGGAACAGGTGTGACC
>QWCH01004881.1_pt1 | contig 17293 bp, 10 predicted proteins | sample 1972671 | NCBI WGS metagenome assembly QWCH01 (sample SAMN09866713, study PRJNA288562) | Human gut metagenome isolate term3_stool, whole genome shotgun sequencing... | isolation source: gut | host: Homo sapiens | place: USA: California | reverse complement strand
TTGCCTTCATGTACTCGCCGTTCATCCAGCGGAGTTTTGTCATATCGAAAACGGCCGGAGATTTGCTGATGTGGTGGTAATCGAAGATTTTTACCAGCTCCTCGAGAGAATAGATCTCGCGGTTTCCTTCCGGGCTCCATCCAAGAAGGGCTACGAAGTTGACAATGGCATCTTTTAAGAAGCCCTGATCGATCAGGTCTTCATAAGAAGAATGGCCGCAGCGTTTGGACAGCTTCTGATGCTCCTCGTTGGTGATCAGCGGACAGTGTACGTAAACCGGAACTTCCCAGCCGAATGCCTCGTAAATACGGTTGTATTTCGGGGATGAGGACAGATACTCATTACCGCGGACAACGTGGGTTACACCCATCAGATGGTCGTCGATGACGTTTGCGAAGTTGTAGGTCGGATATCCGTCGGATTTGATCAGGATCAGGTCTTCCAGCTCCTCGTTGTTTACGGTGATATCTCCGTAGATCTCATCATGGAAGGTTGTGGTTCCTTCGGTCGGCATATTGAAACGGATGACGTACGGTTTGCCGGCTGCCAGATTGGCCTCTACTTCCTCTTTGGAAAGACCAAGGCAGTGTTTGTCGTAGATCGAGATTTCTTTTCCGCCTACGTTACGCTTGCACTGGCTCAGGCGCTCTGCGTCACAGAAGCAGTAATAAGCGTCACCCTGCTCTACCAGCTGTTTTGCGTATTTCAGGTACAGACCTGCTGCATTACGCTCGCTCTGTACGTACGGGCCGCAGCCGCCGTCTTTGTCCGGTCCCTCGTCGTGTACCAGGCCGGTCTCTTTTAAGGTACGGTAGATGATATCAAGTGCGCCTTCCTGGAAACGCTCCTGGTCGGTATCCTCGATACGGAGCATAAAGGTTCCGTCATCGTGTTTTGCGATCAGATACGCATACAGGGCAGTACGCAGGTTTCCTACATGCATCCGGCCTGTCGGGCTCGGTGCAAATCTTGTTTTTACATTGCTCATTTTTCTTTTCTCCTGATTTCTGGTTTTTCTGGAACAATCCTTTTGTCTGTTCCCTTCCACCATTTATTTAGAATGGAAAACAGCCCGGCGTTTCTTCCGAGCTGCACCATCCTTCCACTTTTGCCAGCGGCAATGCTCTTTTTCAGACCTCTACGCCGTGCTGTTTCAAATATTCCATAAAGTCGCCGACGGTAGAAAGGTCTGTCAGTTCGTCGGTGTCGATTTCAATTCCGTACTCGTCTTCTAATGCCATAACCATCTCGTAGAGATCCAGGGAATCTGCACCCAGGTCATCTTTAAAAGAGGTATCTTCGTTGATGCTGTCTGCATCACAGTTGAGCTGTTCTACTAAAATTTCTTTTATCTTTTCTAACATTGTTCTGCTCCTTTCTGCCTCTACCCGGCAGCCAGTATTTCTTTCGAAAAAAGTGTATCTGTTATTCCGGCATTTGTCAATAGATTTTTCTACTTTTACTGTTCTTCCGCCTGTGCCTCTCCTTCTCCGCTCTTTCCATCCTGGAACACAATAAAGCGGGAGACGCACAGGGCAATGCCGATTTCCGTCAGGATAAAGAGCACCGATGTTCCTCCGTAACTGATAAATGGAAGGGTAATTCCCGTTGCCGGCATCAGTTTCAGAACAACGCACAGGTTCAGAATAACCTGAATGGAAATATGTGCAAAAACGCCGCTCACCATCAGCATTCCATACGCGTCCGGCGCATTCTGTGCAACCACAAACAGACGGTACAGCAGGTAGCCAAACAGCAGCAATACAAGAAGCGCGCCAAATATTCCAAGCTCCTCGCAGATGATCGAGAAGATCATATCGTTCTGTGCTTCCGGAATTGTTGTAATCTTCTGCGTACTGTTGCCAAGTCCTTTTCCGAGAAATCCACCGGAGCCAATCGCATAAAGTCCCTGCAGAATCTGATAGCTGCCTCCGGAAAGCCATTCATAGATACGGTTCGACCGGAAGTCACCGCCTATTCTTTCAAAGATCTGCAGATTATTTTTTAAAATGATAATCGCAAAAACGCCAATTACCGCCGCGCCCGGAATCACACGCGCATAAAATTTTACCTCCGGGTCCGCCAGAAACAAAATGACGCAGGCGATGAGTCCAAGAATAATGGCGGTACTCAGGTTGTCCGTCAGAATCCACGCAGCCAGCGCCTGCAGCACGCCAAGTCCGAGGACAATCGCTTTTGCGCGGATGGTACGCATATTTTTTCCCATCTTCAGGATAATGTATGGCAAATACAGAATCAGCCCCAGCTTTCCAATCTCCGCAGGCTGAAGACTGACACCGCCGATCCGGAGCCATCTTCTCGCCCCGTAGGCTTCATAACCAAGCGGCGTAAACCTTACCGCCGCCATCAGAAGGAGACTTCCCCAGTATACCAGTGCTGCAATCCGCTGGAACCATACACTATGATAATCTACAAACTTCGACAATATCACAATACCCACCAGAACAATAGCAGAAAGCCCCGCCTGATGCGTGAAATAATACATATCATTTCCCTTGAATGTACTGGCCGCCTCGTAGGCGCTCGCGCTGTACAGCATAATCAGTCCGAAGCTGACCAGCAAAATAGTGCAGGCCAGCAGGTTATAATCATAAAAATCCGAAGGAAGTTTTTTCTTCCTCTTTTTCTTCTTTTCTTTCTTCTGGGATGGCATGTTTACTTTCTCTGCCATGAAGTTTCCACCTCCATTGTTTTCCTCCATTTATTTCAGTGCATAGCCAAGCAGGCTGACAAAGCCCGGATTTCGGTCGGTTGTTCCAAGGATAACCTTACGCACCAGCTCCGGATCGTCCGTGATAATGTTGTCCACGCCGCAGTTGACCATCCGCTGCATATCTCCCTGATAATTCAGCGTCCAGGCACAGACTTCTTTACCAAGACTGTGCGCATGCTCTACAAAGCTTTCTGTGATGTACGTATATTTTACAGAAAAGAAGTCCGCCGCGTCCATATCCTCCAGGCCTCCGTACGACATTTTCATCGTATACCCGGTCTTGATATCCGGATTGATTTTCTTTGCCTGCCTGAGGAAATTGTAGTTCATGGAAGTCAGCACACACTGATCCACAAAGTCATTGTCCTCGATGATTTTCACCACTTTTTTGACAATATTCTGGTTGTGGCCGTTGTATTTTACTTCGATATTCAGGTTGATTTTTCCTTTCGCGTACGCGATGACTTCTTCCAGCTTCGGAATCTGCTCGCCGCGGAATTTTTTGTTGAATCGTACACCGGCATCAAGCTGGCTGATTTCATCGTAGGTCAGGGTCCAGATGCTGGCATTCAGACCGGTTGTCCGCTTCAGATTTGTGTCGTGCAGAAGGACAATCTCACCATCACTCGTCTCCTGTACATCGATCTCCGCGTAATCCGACATGCTGTCCACTGCATATTTGATCGCGCTCATCGTATTTTCCGGTGCTTTTCTGGCTCCGCCCCGGTGCGCTGACACCGAAATATACTGGGAGGAAGCCGTTGCCTCTGCACGTGTTGCGCGCATGGCATATACAAGATAAACCGTTTCTCCCGCCAGCATGGCGATCGTGAGAACCACCGCCGTTACCGGACCGCAGAAGGTGCGTACCAGCTTCGAGCTCGGCTTTTTCGTTGTCCGGCTCTTCTGGTAGCCCTTTCGGGAGGAACGGATAAAAATCAGATACAGATACGTAATGCTTCCGACAAGGCCGAACGCTCCGCCGATCAGGCTCATCGTCGATTTGACCCAGTCACCATAGACGATGACGGTACTGACAACGGTAGACGGCGTTTTCACCAGCTTTGCATAGGCAACGACAGCCGTTCCGAAAATCAGATACAAAACCCACGTAATCAGAAAAATCATCACCTGGAAAGAGACGTTGATGCCAAGCTCACGCAGCACGCGTTTTTCCAGTGTCTGGCGCACCCGCAGATGGGTATTTTTCTCTTTTTCCGTCATCATGCACCGGAACGGGATGGTGTAGGAAAACACAAACGAGAACGCGACAAGCAGAATCGTCAGCACCACAGGGATCCAGTATGCCGGGAAGGCATTGAAAATCTTCGTCAGGGAAACCTGAAGCAGTTTCATACTGCGGATGGCGCTGTAGCTGCTGTGCAGCCAAAGGTACGGGAAGCTCGCTGCCATGTAGAAAAACCAGGTCCACGGGCGGGCACGCACAAACTGTGCGGCTCCTCTTCCGCCGGCAAGCATCATGACAGGAACGGAAATCCGTTTTCGTTTCCAGGAGGCCTCCAGAGCCGCCATGACAGCATAGATTTCAAACAGCATACAGAAAAAGAAAACAAGCAGAATTCCAAAAATCAACAGAAGGGTCAGCGGATGCAACATGATCTTGTTGAAGTTTTCCGATGTCATATAACTCGTTCCCAGCTGTTTTAAGGAAAAGTTGATCGCCGCATTGGCGAGTCTTGAAACCAGCTGGCTGGAAAACAGGCGGTAGACCGTCTCAAATATCACGATGCTAAGCAGGTTTTTCTGCAAAAGTTTCCATGCCATATTCAGATAAATTCGTATCATTCCTGCATTTTTTACTGCCTTTTTTCTCATCTGCTGTTGTTCTCTCCTGTCAGCCGCAATTCCCCCCGATGAATCTGTATGCAAAAATTACCTTTATTTTTTCTCTTTTGTATTTTACATTTGACACTTCGAGTCTTTTTTGAAGCTCTTTTCTTTCTGTTCATTTTAAACTATCTTCCAGTATAACACAAAACCGGGTCTTTGAGTATTCTTTTTTCTATTTCTGGTTGCACCACTTCTGCAGTTTTTTTACCATGGCGGATGGGCTGCTTACTGATTTTTCCATCCTGCTGTCCGCATCCGGTGCCTGCCGCAAAGCAACACCGAAAAAATACAGCACGAACGCAACGACGATGAGTTCGGGCTTTACATAATTCATTGCTTCCATGGAACATCCTTTCTGACTTTTCTGTTTTTGAAAGTCTTTTTTCTATATTATGATGGGATAATGATTTACGACTGGATAAGATTTTCTTACTGTAAACCCAAAAAATCCCACCTGTTTTTCAGATGGGATTTTCCAGTGGTGTGCTGTTCTTTGATTTTTAATTTACTATCTTGTGCAGCAATTCCCCTGACCTGCCCCTGGCTGCGGTGCCGCACAGAAAGTCTTTGCATCAAACGACGGATTAAACGCATAAAAGTTCTTCGAATTCAATTCATCCTGTACAGAACGCAGTGCTTCACCAAAACGCTGGAAATGCACAACTTCACGCGCCCGCAGGAAACGAATCGGATCTGCAACTTCAGGATCTTTTACCAAACGAAGGATGTTATCATACGTTGACCGGGCTTTCTGCTCCGCAGCGAGGTCTTCGAACAAATCTGTCAAAGGATCACCTTTCGACTGGAACTCACAAGAATTAAACGGAACTCCGCCAGCCGCCTGCGGCCAGATGCCAGTTGTGTGGTCTACATAGTAATTGGCAAAACCAGAGTTCTGAATTTCTTCCAGAGAAAGATTGCAGGTGAGCTGATGAACGATCGTTGAAACCATCTCAAGGTGTGCGAGTTCTTCTGTCCCAACATCATTCAACACCCCTGCTACAATTCGGTTCGGTGCTGTGAAACGCTGAGAGAGATACCGCATGGATGCGCCCCCACCGGAATGCAATACCAGATGATATGTTGTAACTGTAAAAATTTCGATGATACAATATGTTTTCCCGGGTAATTTGCCCGGGAATTTTTATTGCTTTTCTTCTATATACATGTTATTATAACACATGGTCAGAACATCCAAAATGACCAGAAAAAAGAATTATTCTTTACGCCGCGTAGTTGCGGCGTTTCTTTTTGCCCCGGGGTCTCCCGGGGCTTTTTAATTGCTGATCACTGCCGATTGCACCACTCCTGCAGGGCGCGCACCATCGCTGACGGGTAGCTGATCACGCCGTCTACCGGTGTGCCGAGTTTTTTCTGGAGCGCGCGGATGGTCTGCGGTCCGAGGTAGCCGTCTGCGGTCACTCCTGCCCATCTCTGCATGGCCTTGATCAGATCGGAGCCGCCGGACAGTTTATCAGACCATTCGGCCGCCGCGATGCCAGCGCAGTATTTTTTGTTGCTCGTGGGCTGATTACTGATTTTCCCGTCTACGCCAGTTCCGAAAATCTCCTGCAGACGCCGGGTCAGTTCCGGACCCCACACGCCATCAACCGCAATCACTTTTGCGGTAGGCTTCTGATCGGACTGAGATGCAGGGCCACCGTAAGTACAATACTTGGTGTGGCAGTTGATCCAGCCCGCACCAGAGAGCAGCCGTCCCCAGCTTGTATTCTGGATTTCTGTTACCGTATAGCTTCCCTGATCCGTGATCCTGCCAACGATACTGCTGTCTGCGTTCGGCTTCTCTCTAATATTAAGGTCGGTATTAACCTTGTAGATACCAGGCTCATATTTTCCGCTTGCTGGCTGTTCGGCCGATGCCGTGCCGCTGATCAGGCTCTTAAATCGCTCCCAATCCCCTCTCTCGATGATCTGGCTCGGGCAGTGCTTGCTACAGATATCATAATGACGGTATACGCGGCTCGCCGGGATGTCGGTCTCACACATGATCTCCTTGACCACGGCCACCGTGTTCTGAAACGCTTTTTCATAATTATACCCCTTCTGCACGCACATCTCTACCCCGATGCTGTTACGGTTGCCGTATCGGCCAAACAGATTATTTCCACCATAGTTTACGCCCACGTGCCAGCATCCGCGGCTGTGCGGCGCCGCCTGGTATGCTGTATCTCCGTCATCAACGTAATAGTGGGCAGACATATTGGACAGCTCACCATTATGCTGCGCTTCTGCATGTGTTTGGGCATCTGCACCTGCTCTGAAATTATCCGTATTGTGTACCACGATACACCGTGGATCGTTTTCGGCGTAGGTGTTCTGATCGCTGATATAGGATCTGTCAATTTTCATTTCTATTTCCTTTCTCCGGCAGATTTGCGCCGGCGCAAAAAAAGGACGGTTGTCAGCCGCCCTCACTCTGTTTTCTGTGTCTGTTTGATAATCTGATTTACATAGTTGCTCAGCCCTGCGACGAGGATTCCCTGCGTGACCGCTGTAAAGACGGCCATCGCCGCCTGCTGCCCGGTGCACACCTCACTGGTAGCCAGCACCCAGATGGCACACAGTATGATGCTCACACCGCCAAGGATCAGCGGAATATACTTGTCCTTTACAGCCTGTGCCTGTTTCAGTCCCATGCCTAAAAAATACAGGGCAACAGCCACAACGATGAGTTCCGGTTTTACGTAGTTCATAATCTGTTCCATATTTTTATCCTTTCTGCTCTAAGTCATTGATTCTGTGGTTGGCAACTTTGATCTGCTCTTCTTGTACTTTAAGTTCCTGTTCCAGAGCATATGTTCTTTCTACTACATTATTATGCTTATCGACCCGTTTCGTGAGTTCTTCCAGCTTGTATTCCATCAGTGCCCGTGTCTTTTCCTGCTGGCTGTGGTTACTGATCAGGCAGACCACAAGTGTAACGGCGGCACTGATGCAGGCTGATATGATTGTTTCCATATGTTTTTTAGTTCTCCTTCTTTTAAATTAGCAAAATCTTTCTTCGGTGCTACTCCACCGATTCCTTTGCTTCCAGATCTGCAGTATACTTATCATACTCATCCCAGATGTCGTTCTCGAATTTGTCAACAACATCATCGATATCCTTTTTATTGGCACGATACTTTCTACCGTTGTTGATGTAGCGATTGATGATTGGAACATCCGGATGTTTTGCATCCATATTGGCGTCCATAGACACAACAGTCTCGCCATCAACTGTGATGATTCCAGAATAATGAATGTCCTTTGTGTAAGTTGCTGATACTGCCATATTTTTGTCCTCCTAAAAATTAATTTGTATCTCCAGAGATATTATCTCTCATGGATTCAAGTTCACTTCTTAGATCCGCAACCTCTACTTCAAGGTTCGATCTTCTTTGCTTTTCGAGTTGAAGCTCATGCGTTATTACCGCAATCAAATTGGTATATACCATACTATAAGTATCAATATAGCCATCCTCAGTGTTCTTCCTGTCGTGGTGTACCAGATCCAGCTCGTCTTCTCGGATTCCTAGTTCTCGCATGGCTTCTACGACATCCTGTGCGACGAATCCATAACAAATGCGCCCATCACCATAAAGCATCCGATACTGAACTGGTTTTAAGCGATCGAACAGCTCTGAATGAATATCCGTCTTATTGATCTTGCTCTCCCCGAGTGGAAATATGTTTGTTTTGGCGCGGCGATCGGATGTGACCTGTGGGGAGTTTTTAACAATCAAACGCTCCCATACTCTTCCACTATCTCCTAACATAATCTTTTCGGAGTACGCCTTGGTCGGTGCGAACGCTCCAGTATACACTCCTCCAGACCAGCCACAGCCATAAAATTCGACCTCTGCCTGATAACCTTTCTTCTTTGATTCAAGAATAATGCTACCGTTACCAATATCGAAGTTTGCTTTGTTGTTGGCATCCGAGTAAGTATTTACAACAAAAGAATCGTCAACAGCTCCGGCTATACAGCTTCCAGAAGAACTTGATGTCTCCAATACAGATTCGTGGACACCTTTAATATCTACATATTCGCTCTGGATTGACAGAGCCGCATTGCCGGATTTTGTTTCAACCAAAATCTTACCGACACCGCCACATAACTCAATAACCGCATCTTTTGCGTTCTTTCCAAGCTGTATCAACTTATCACCATAATATGCGAGTGTCGTTCCTGCCCGGTTAAGAATCTCAAATGCTGATGCTGAAATCTTAGTCCGATAACCAGACCAAGATCCGCTGGTTTTATTACCAACTTCCAATCCGGTCCCATCAGTAAACTGCATAAAATTGGTGGCTGTTTTTGCTGCTTGTAAAGGATTCGCATTAATTGAACCAGATGGTAAAGAAGCTAATTTGGTTGATGTCCACGTCACTGTATATGGACCAGAACCTTGAGTATAGTTAAATACTCTCAGCTGCCCATACGGTTCATTTAATCTTGTTATAAGGCCCCACGTTGAAGTAGTCTTTTTATAAATCCATAATGACCATCCGCCTGAAGATCTTAGGAAATCCAATCCAGGATCTGAGTTATTTGCAGAGATAAAACTAAACTGGACATCAGTTGTCTCAAAACCTCTGCCAGCAAGTTTAAATGTTGTTGGATGATTTGCATACCAACCTGTGATCTTTATTGTAGCAAATTCGACATAAAGATTTGACTCACCGTTTCCATTTACCGTATGAACTACCTGATTTGCGTCCTTACCTGGCGCACCCGTAGCACCAGTTTCTCCTTTACTGTTGACGTATGAAAGAAGTTTTATGGTTACTGATGTACCTGATATTGCTGTAACCTGCCAAGTACCTGTGTTAGATGAGCCGTCAAGATTTATGAAGACATCTCCAACTACTGGAGTTCGGTTGAAGTCTGTAGTAGCTGCAATCGCAGTTGCTCCGATAGTGGTAAATGTTCCACTCCAATTTCGTTTTGGCTGAAGGGCATTTTTACCGCTAGCACCTGTTTCACCTTTATTGCCAGTATCACCTTTGGCACCTTGCACCTTTGTCCAAACATATTTAGATGCATCATTGCTTCCAGCTTGTTCAAAATCTGTATATTGACCCATGTAGGCTCTTCCACTACTGTCTGAGATAGAGAAATCGGTAATTTTATTAACTTCTTTAACTATTCCATTAATCGGATCACTACCAAACAGTGTCGAATTAGCAGTGTATGTACCAGCTTCAAGAGTCTTATATACCCATTTATCCTGTTTTCCATATCGACATACTGTTGCACTTGTAAGGGTGAAGGAACTATTTTCTTCACACATATATGTGATATTAGCATATGCTATATGGACATAAGAAGTCTTACCATCATTTCCGGTTGATCCCTTAGTACCTGTTACACAAACAGCTGTAGTGGTGGTAGTTGTTTTATCTGTATACGTGATAACCGATCTCGTCCAAATATATTTACTGTTCTCCCATCCAGGATAAGTCGTGCTCCACGATCCGCCGGACATGGCTGTTGCTGACGTTGATTTGTAATACTGTTCTACAATAGATTTAACGCCTTTACCGGTTGCACCAGTCCCTCCAGTATCTCCTTTATCACCTTTGGCTCCGGTTGCTCCCTGCGCTCCTGCAATGCAGACTCCATTTTGATTTGGTGAATACGTTCTGTTACCAGCTCCATCCGTTGTTACCGTACGGCTCCACATATACTTTCCATTAACCCATGTCGGCGCTGTCGTCGACCATGATCCACCGGACAATGAAGTTGCCGAAGTTGAGAGATAATACTCCACGTCAACAAAAGACACATAATCCTCAGGTGCCGGTGTCCAGTCTGTGGCCATATTGCCTTCTTCTAATTTTTCCCATTGAAAAGTAAGTGTTCCGGTGCCAGTAACGTCTAGACCTAATCTCGGAATTATAACACTTCTCGTGCTATTTCCACCTTTAGGTATCGTATATGTAACCCAATATTTTGTCATTGTAGTAGTAAGAACGAAGTCGCACAAACCATCAATGGCGGTTGATCTTTGTCCTTGACTGCCAACTACAGAAATAATATTTGACGGATTATAAAAATGCACTCGTATTTTATCGCCATTGACAGATGACTTTGCCCAGAAGGATAATGTATATACACTTCCATTTAGTAAGACCGTTGTTTTCCATGAGCATTTATCAGCATATCCCGATGTTGGATAGGTATACGTTATGGGAGATTTATGTGTTCCCACCAATAAATTTCGTCCGCCGACGACAATTCCTTCCGGTGTACTACCAACATTGTAAGCAGTTGAAGTTGTATTATCCGTATAGGTGATGATCGTACGAGTCCAGAAATATGGCTTATCTGCACTTGTTGCCGGAGGAGTTGCCGACCATACCCCCGTAGGAATCGTTGTTCCTGAAGAACTTGCTTGGTACGTAACCGCCGTTGACTTAACACCTTTTCCAGTTGCCCCGGTATCGCCTTTATCCCCCTTACTGCCTGTGGCACCAGTTGCACCTCGCGGGATAATTGTATGACTTATACATAAACCTTTCAGCTCACCGGATGCCGTATTACTCCGATAATAAGCAACATGAGCATTTTTTGTATCTGTCGCCGTTCCAACGATTGCAAACATATCACCAATCCGGCAACCGTTACGGATACCAGATGTGCTGGACCAAGTTTCTTCGTGATTAATCGTTCCATATATTGTCCACTGAGACTCGGTGAAGGCATCTCTAACCACATTTGCCACAAGACTATATCCATGTGAACCAGTAGCCCCTGTAGCACCTTTGTTACCATATACACCGATAACTCGTTTTGTTGTGTCTACAGTTGTCCCATTTGTATAAGTAATTGTCTCGTAGTTCCAGAGATATTTATTGCTCTCTGTCATTGTCGGAACCGTAGACGACCATGAGGTAGGAACAGTCGAATTGGATGTGGAGACTGCGTAGTGCTCAGTAATGCTTTTAATGCCATTTCCGGTTGATCCGGTATCACCTTTATCCCCTTTACTTCCCTGATCACCGTATGATCCAATGACGCAAGGCATAGTTGTACTCGCCACGGTTCCGTCGGTATACTTCACAACCTCATAATTCCAAAGATACTTCTTAGCCGCAGACACCGACTGGACAGCTGTTGTCCATCCACTCGTCGCCGTTGTAACTCCGCTGGAAGATGCCGTTGCCAGGTAATAATTGACTACTGATCCAATACTCTTTCCATTGGTGCCATTTGCACCATTGGTTCCCATACGGCCGACACTATATATCGTGGATGTTGTGTTGTCAGTGTAAGTGATGATTGTACGTGTCCACAGATACTGCCCCGCGGATGCAGATGGCACAGACCCAGACCATGTGCCAGTTGGAACTGTTGTTCCGGAAGTTGAAACCTGGTATGCAACAGATGTCGATTTAACCCCCTTACCCGTATCACCCTTATCACCTTTGGCTCCAGCCTCGCCTTTGATTTTCGCCCACTTATACATTCCGACACTTGTAGGATCATCTTTTGCATAGTCCACGCATGTTCCGATATAAGCGCCAATATCCTCACCACTGTTCCCGGTGAATGTCTTCCCACCGTCATTACTATATTTGATGTGCAGATAACTGGTTTTCCCGTCTGCTCCATTGGTACCTGAAATTCCCTGTTTTCCCTGTGGCCCCTGCGAACCTTCCAGCTGCTGCCAGCTGTACTTCTTCGGATCATCCGAATCCGTCTGTGTAAAATCCACATACGTTCCAATGTATTTTGACGGTGTCTCTGTCATCTGAGACGCAGAGGTCGGATTCGAAACCGCAGAATATTTGATGTGAAAATACGTCGTTTTTCCATCTTTTCCGTCAGCGCCTTTGGGTCCCTGGATTCCCTGATCACCCTTATCGCCCTGCAGGCCGCGCAGTCCTTGCTCGCCCGGAGCTCCCTTATCTCCTTTCGGCCCCTGAAATTTGCTCCAACGATACTTCGCCGGATTGGTGCTGTCAGCCTTGGTAAAATCCACGTATTGGCCTATATACGTTTTATCGACGGCGTTGGTTGTCGAAAAGCCTGTCTTTCCATCCGCGCTTGTTGCATAAGCGATATGCAGATAACTGGTTTCACCATTCGCACCGTTTTCTCCAGGGGTTCCATCGGCGCCGTCCTCTCCGTCATCGCCCTGAAATTTTCGCCAGGTGTACTTGGTCGGATCTGTACTGTCCTCCAATATATAGTCCACATAGGTACCGATATATTTTCCTGTATCCTTCCGCAACTGATTTGCTGTCGGGTTCGGAACATCAGCATATCTCACATGGAAGAAACTAGTCAGACCATTCTTTCCGGGCTCTCCCGCAATTCCCTGCTCTCCAACAACCTTTACCCAGGTATAGATGCTCGGGTCTGTAAGTACCGGCTGTTTTGTCGTCTGATTGTATGCGATACCCATGTATGTCTTTCCAGCTGATTTGAGCGATATTCCGCCGCCCGTTTCCGTATCAGCAAACACAACCCAAGTGTAAAACGTCCGGTTCTTTGCCAGTTTTTCAAATTGTGAAGCCAGACTTTCCATCTTTTCCGAAATTCCACTTGATTTGAGTTTATATTCGCCCAGCGTTGCTGTGTATTCATCATTACAAATGGAAGATTCCAATTTCATGATTCTCGCAGACAAATACAGTTCTCCGGTATCGTCTACAATATTCACCGTATCGCCGATTTTAATCCCATCCGGCAGATACGCCAGCTCTACTTCATAGGAAACAGCCGCATCGTAGATCTTTTTCAGTTTGGAAACGGCACGATTGCACAGTTCCGACTGGCTGGTAGTATCGTAAGTGTACGACTGGACGATATGTCCCGTACCACTTCCTTTTTCGGATAAATAACGGCTCCATTTCGCCACGGCACTTCTGGAATACAGAGTGCTGCCGGACAAATAGATGTCGCCGTCATCGTATTTGTATCCCTTTAAAGTGATTGGCGTCTCGCTTTCTTCCGGATAGCCTCCTGTAACAGACAGTGCGGTCGCCAGATCTTCCACAGAGCTCTTTACAATGATATTGTTGATCTCCCGGTTGATCCGCAGCTCCCTGCCGCTGTCTGTTCCCCGTTTTTTATGTAGATTGATATACTTGTGCCGGATCCGCAGCCGATCGATCTCAAAACTGTACGATACCTCCGCATCAAACTGTGTGGCAACACTCAGAATTCTCTCCGAAGCTGTTGTTTCCCCCTCCCAGGACAGTTTTCTGTTCAGATTGCTGACCTCGTTCAGTCCTACTTCAAAACCGGAATCGTAGCTGAATTTCTCAACGTAATAGCTCGCCGGGTATGCTTTGTCGGCCGCATAGGCTCCAACCGTTTCATTCAGTAGATCCATTCCTGCGTCTTCTGCATAAATTTCGACTTCCTGTTTAAAAACATTCTCCTCACTGGTAATGATGGTATAGAATTCCTCTTCCTCTCCATTCTTTCGGAGAATGTAATTTCCGACTGCCCCATACCGAGAAGCTTCTTTTCTCGTTTTTTCTGTATAATTCAGTGTAAATTCAAGTGTTGCAACACCAGCTTCTACTTCTTCCGTTTTCAGGTCATCTGAAACTCTCAGCCCTTCCGGAAGATGTGTACTCGCCTGCCCCAGAACATTCATATGTCTGTCCGTAAAATACAAAATCACAGAAACACCTCCCTGTATTTCATCGTAAACTCTGGTTGTGTTGCCCAGTTCGAAGCGATACATTCGATCTGATTCGTCCCAGGTTTCAAGTAGAACCCTTCCCAATCATTTCCAAGTGCTCCAAGATCCTGCCGTGGAAGCCCCTGCAATGTAACATCTCCATTGCTGCAGTCTGCCGTTAAGATCTGGTTTGCTGCAAATTTGTTCGGGATATCTCGCCATTTCTCTACATTGTCGATGCGGATGGAAATCCCACGGAAATAATTTCTCGTAACGAATTGATTTCCCGTATCTCGTGCTCCCCACTGTCCAATGTAAAGTTTTACACTGCATACTTTCGTGTCTTTTAATTCTGGAACTGTAAATTCTTTGTATCCACCAAACCAGTAGAAACGTATTTTTTCGCCGCTCTTTAAAATATCGCTATCACCATGCAAACGATTATATGGATTGGAATCGTCTCTGTAGCATGGTTCAAATGTATATTTCTTTACAACTCGCGGTTTATTTCCACCTACCCACATGCACATAGCTGCTGTGTTTCCGCTCATGTCATTCTTATAGATTTCCTGGCAACAAATCATTTTTCCATTTGTATCGCAAAAAGCAACCGCCTGGCATCCTGTCTGCCCCATCAAACCCGTCTCAAACCAGCTGTTCACGTAACAATATAGATTAGCAGATCCCTTCGTTCCGTTTGAATCCACAATCGGAATTGTTTTCATTGCCCCGTTCCATCCATTTTTATTTGCCGTTGTAGCATATCCACTGCTGGCCAAATACAGCCCCTGTGTTCCGTCATAAACGTCCATAATGCTCAATTTTCCAGCTGTTTTGCTTGTGTCATGCAAAAAATTATTTCCTGTGTCATCTGTCCATTTCGTATCTTTTGCCCATATTCTTCTATCCTTATAGTTTGTTACCATTTCACTTTTTTTGTACATTTCGCCATCCGCTTCATCTGGATCGCCAAACTGGAGGATTTTCTTTGATTCATTCACGAAACCGATCATGCCATTGTCGCTTTTCATTTTCGCTTGGAAGGACGGAAATGCTTTGTACGTGCCATTGTAGGACACGACGAACGTTTTCCCGCCATCTGCAGTCGGGCTTACGGTAAATTCTTCCACGGAATATTTGAATGGATCCGCGCAGTAAAATTCCAGCTCCGATGTAATCGAGTTCTTTCCTGCAGGCACCTCACCGGCTCCCTGCTTTATTCCGATATAATATTTGTCCGGCTCATCCGCAAAAATAAGAGTCGCCTGTTCTTCATCCAGAAGAGCATTCAGCTTGTTATACGCACTACGAAAAGCCGAATTATCTTCAGCAATCAGTTGATATCCAACCACAATGGTTCTTGGTTGATAGCGTTTGCGCCGGTATTTCGTACCATCGGATACGCCAGTTTCCAGATCTGTAATCTCCGTCCCTAAAACTTCCCGGCCAGACACATATAGTGTCCGGTAGCCGGGAATCACATTTTCCAAATAGTTTCCATTAAACATGAGAGCCTCCGAAGGCAGGTTCTGCCCTGGGTACCGCTCTGTGGTATCTACAAAGTTATACATTAGTTCTCCTGCCTTTCTTTCTGTTCTCCCTTGTCTCCTGTTTCTCAATTTCTTCTCGTGTATACGTTGCAGTCGCTTTTCCAATCTCTCTTCCGTCCAGATTAACCGGTACGTAGATGGTATACTTTCCGCTGCTGCTGTACTGGTAACTGTCGTTCAGATCTTCATAGCCTGTTCTAAGGCTCATCCCGATTTCCGGCACAGGTGCAAGCTCTGGAATTTGTATCAGTTCCATAGTTGCCTGTTTTGCTTCCTGGACATGATCCATAAGCCCGTTGATCCAGCCGATTCCAAAATAACTACCAAGCTTATCCGCAACCCGTGACGGACTGTGAATCTGTGCTTTCGCGCGGATTGCCGCCTCTGCAGCAGCCGCAAGCTGTGCCGCCACTGCTCTTACATAGCCAACCTGACTTGCCATACCGTTAGCGAGACCCATGCCGATGTAAGCACCGCTGTTATAGGCCCCACCTGCCGATGATCGCATGGTAATTACGATTGAATTTGACATTGTTTCTGCTGTAGAAACCGCCCTTGACATTCCAGCTGAAACGCCATTATTAAAATTATTTCCAACCGCATTTCCAGAAGTCTTCGCTTTACTTTCACCTTGGGAAAACTGCTTAATCAATGCACTGATCGCAGATTTCGCCTTGTTTCCCAATGCATCCAGCCCAGAATTCACAACATTCACGCTGGAGCGCATACCTGTAAGCGATTTTTCAGCGCTTTTCGCATTTCCGGCGATTGACTTCATACTGGAATTTACTGATTTCAGAGCAACTACCATAAGACCGGTTCCTGCGGCTCCGGCCACCATTGCCGCTGCAAATACGCCAACTGTTACAGCTGCCGCGCCAGAAGATCCTGCCAAAATCACAAAAACTGCACTGGCCGCAGTACCAGATCCAAGTAATGCCGTCAATCCAGCCGCACTGGCCTTTGCGCCAGCCGCTACAAGTGGAAATGCTGCTCCCATAATCGTCAAACCTACACCTGCCATCACAAGCGAAGCTCCAAGCACCGCTGCTCCGGCAGCCAATGCAATTACTCCTGCGGCTGCAGCCAGTGCAGTTACGCCGACCAACGCAAGACCAACTCCGAGCACGGTTGCGCCAACTCCTCCAACAGCAGCTCCGGTGCCAAAAACAATCATGCTTGTGCCAAGCTGAGCAATAGCTACCGCTCCCTGGCTTCCATATTGTACAATTGAAGGAAGAACAGCGGACACAACCGCCAATGCCGCGCTGGCAATCAACGCACCTGTTGCTACCAAAACAATAGCGGCTCCAAATGCAATAAAGCCAACTGCTCCCGCTGTTAGTGCTGGTCCAAGAGCAGCCGCTCCAACTGCCAACAAAGCGATTGCCGCAACCATGCCAACCATACATCCAATAGCCAGCGGACCGGCATTTGCAAGATTAATAGCCGCCAAGGATAACAAACTGATTCCGGCTGCTGCAATTAATACCGCAGCGCCAAACGCAACAAAT
>QWCH01003734.1_pt1 | contig 17385 bp, 21 predicted proteins | sample 1972671 | NCBI WGS metagenome assembly QWCH01 (sample SAMN09866713, study PRJNA288562) | Human gut metagenome isolate term3_stool, whole genome shotgun sequencing... | isolation source: gut | host: Homo sapiens | place: USA: California | reverse complement strand
TAAAAAGGTCTTAGAAAATAAAGAAATTATAGAGGAATTTAACAGAACAGTATTTGAAAGCATAGTTGATAAAGTTGTGGTGGGTAGAATTGACAAAGATGGAACAGTTCATCCATATGACTTAACATTCTATTTCAAAACAGGAATTAAAGATAGTCAAGATTCTAATAATTTTAAAGATAAAAGAAAAAATGCTAAAGATAATGACATTAATAAATTGTGTTCCTACAAGAATGACGAGGATAAAAAATTATGTTCCCAATCAAAAGACAACGCATGTGGAAACGGTGGCGTTGTTGGAAAAAATTTGATGTCGAAAAGCATATAGATGTCGAAATTAAGCTTGATGAGTTTGATTTGACAAGAGCGGAGCGCAAGGCATCATACGCAGAGATTAAGGACTATGTGTGGAATAAATTTGGTTTAAAGGTTCCTACGCTGTATATTGCTCAGATAAAAAAGAAATGCGGGATAGGGTTGAGAGAATAATGAAAAGCCAATTATTCTACCGTATACACAGGAAAAAGAAGAAGCGATTATGGCAGTTTTTAGGTGTTTTAAGATGATTTGATATTGGTATAAATTACAAATGCCAATTGAATAAATCTATGCGAAGACGATGGTTAACGGCTATCGTCTTTTTACGTGTGAAATCCTAAGTTAGGACAACATGTAAGGGCGTTAACAAATCATTCAGTCCTACAAACTGGCTCATCATTATAGTGCATAAGGCTGCGTACCCATTTCGGGAACGCAGGTATAAGGTGAGTCCTTGTGTTAGGGACGCATATATCCGGTGTCGTAAAACACGACATCAGTTTTATAAGGATGCCCTGTTTTGGGATGTGCTTACTATCAAGGGCATCGCAAATAACACTTACTTAAAAACTAATATGTTGTAACGATTTATTATCACCTTTTTACGAGGAAAGAGAGGAGAGAAAAATAGCAGATAAAAGCTATTATTGGCTAAAGTTAAAAGAAGATTTTTTGCAGATATTCGAATGAGAAGACTTAGAAAAATATCGGCAGGCGGAACATACACAATTATCTACTTGAAATTGCTTTTGCTTAGTTTAAGAGATCAGGGGGAGATATATTTTGAAAAGGCAGATAAAACTTTTATTAAAGAAATTTCACTTATGCTTGATGAAACAGAAGATGATATCGCCTTAACGCTACACTACTTAGAAAGAGTAGGGCTATTGGAAGTTGTGACAGAAGATGAGTGTTTTCTTACATGACTACCTAATTTAATAGGTTCTGAAACGAACTGGGCAGCTAAAAAAGACGATATAGAGAGCAAAGAAAATCACTGGCAGATAGAACAATGCCCTCTGCTTGTCTACCTGATGTCCGACAAGAGGTAGAGAAAGATATAGATACAGAGATAGAAAAAGATGGGGAGATGGAAAAAGATGGGGAGATGGAAAAAGGCAATGCCCCTCTTATTTTTTATGGAGAATATAAAAATGTTCGTTTATCAGATGATGAATACCAAAAGGTGCAAGACAAGCTACATAATCATACCGATACAATGATTGAAAATTATCAAGATATATCAAGAGTTCAGGAAAAGATTATCAAGACCATTATGTAACAATTCTTAATTGGTATGAGCAGGATAAGGATAAGGATAAGGATAAGTTGTCTAACCATGTCAGCATCAAAACTTGTAATAAAAGAAGACAATAAAATATTGTTTTCGCTATATTTGGGTATAGGTTTTTGCTATAATAAACTTGTGTTAATGACGGAAAGGGGCATCACATGAGTGTATCATACAAAAAATTGTGGCATTTACTTTTAAATAAGAACATGAAGAAAAAAGATCTGGCAGCTCTTGCAGGGGTGAGCATCTACACGATGAACAAATTGACAAGTGATGGAAATGTTACGATGGAGGTTATAGAGAAAATTTGCACAGCCCTTAATTGCAAAGTTGATGATATTTTGGAATTTATCAAGGAATGAACAAATCATCATAAAGAAAATGGATAAAATGAATAATGAAATTAAAATATTTGAAGGCAATCAGATACGCTCTGTTAGGGACAATGAAAAGGAAGAAGGACATGAAATTGTGACATTTTGTCACGGGTTGAAATTAAAGGTTTCAGGCTATTCAAGTAAGAAAAGAGATTACAGATTCAGGCTTTGAAGGCTTCCGGCTCCGCGAAAAAGAAGGAGTCAAAGGCACTTATGAAGTCATCCGGGAAGATGATAAGGTCGCTGAAAATCTCAGCGAAGGAGAACGGAACTTTATCGCGTTCTTGTACTTCTATCATCTGGTACGCGGCAGCCAAACTGAGACAGACTCCGGCAAGGACTCCAGTACGCTCTTTATCGTGAGCGCCTTGGTGCGGGAGATGCTTGGCGTCTGCAGTAACAATGTCCGGTTGGAAGACCACGAATATAAAGGAAAGTACATCCAGCAGATATTTATACTGACGCACAATGCGTTCTTCCACAGGGAGATCGCATACAATCAGGTGAGCCATTACCGGTATGTATCCTTCTTCAAAGTGAACAAGAAGAATAACATCTCGACTGTGGAGAAATGCGTCATTGAGGCCACGAAGGTTTCCGAGAAAGATAGAAACTACAATCCGGTTCAGAATTCCTATGCAGCCATTTGGCGGGAATATGAAACACTGGATGCTCCGATCCCGCTCATGAATGTGATACGGAGAATCCTTGAATACTACTTTCTGTAACTGTGTGGCTTCGAGAGTACAATTCTCAGCACCACGGTGCTCGATGCGATAAAAAAGCAGATCATGGACGAGGCCGTTGGTGGCGTTCCAGGCTATGCGAAATATCATCTGGCACAGGCCATGCTCTCTTACATAAACAGATCGGATGCCTTTAACGATGGTCTTCACTTCGTAGATGAGAGCATAGATTGTGACCAATACAGAAGCGTATTTTATTCCATCTTTGATGTAATGAATCAGGGACAGCATTACAAACACATGATGGAGGAAACGGAATAAAGATACAGATCTGATCGTTTATCTCCTGCCTTCAAATGGGCAGGCTGTATCTCTCTTACAGGAGGAATTTTTATGGTGTGGACTAAGGAAAACGTCATTAAAAAGATGGCGGAAATCAGGGATAAGGGATTCATTTGCATACCGGATGATATGTACAGAAAAGACGATGGAATTGTCGGCCAAATATTAGAGCGGGAATTTGGCGTTGCTGAAAACAATCTACATCTTGCCGATTTAGGCACATACGAACTTAAAGGCATGCGAAAGAAGAACAAAGCAAGTACACTAACGCTATTCCATCAAACCTCTACCAGTGGGTTATCTCCTAATGAAATATTTGATAGGTTTAGTTATGAGAGGCCTTCTCAAAGAGATGGTACTCCTAAGCGAAAACTGTTCACTACCATTTATGGGAATAAAATAAATAGCCTTGGATTCATCTTGCGTGGAAACGGTGAAGCAAATGTCGATTTGTACTATAGGGATGAATATTTAGCAACTTGGGATCTTACAAGTGGGAACGGTAAAATCAAGCAAGTGTTATTAGCGTTGGCTGAAACTAGAGGGGCAGCTAATTCCCAGAATGAGGAATTCCATTTTGTTGAGGCCTATATATTAAGCTCTCCAAGGAACATTTATGACGCGATTGCCTCTGGTGCTGTAGTAATGGATTTGTGCATTGATCAGCCTGCGGCGGATTTCAGGGAAAAGGCTCCCCATGATAGAGGCCCGCACATACGAATCCCTGTAAGAAAATTGAACAGCTTATTTGAAAGCGTCGAAAAAATTATGTAGGAGGAAAAACATGAGAGAACACGATTTGGAGCTGCTTAGAGACAAGTTAGCAGAAATAAAATCAATGGGTTGGATCAAAAACCAGCGTCCCGGCAATGCGGGTGGTGTAGGAAACACGCTTGAGGATCTTTTGGATGTCGCCGAAAACAATCTGCAACTTCCAGATTTCGGCGATTGGGAATTAAAAAGTCAGCGAGCTGAAACAGGCTCATTATTAACCTTGTTTCACAGTGAGCCGTTACCGAGAAATGCACGAATTGTTCCTCGAGTGCTTCTTCCTTTGTATGGTTGGCCACATCAAGAAGCAGGAACAACATATCCTGCTAATGAGCGAAGCTTCAGGCAGACAATTAATGCCACTGCGGTGAGCGACCGTGGGTTTACCGTTAATATAGATTGGGCAGAAGAATGCATTTTTGTCTCTTTTGATTTTTCAATGATCGACAGTAGACATTCTGTATGGCGCGATTTTATAAGACGGGGGGTTGGAATAGGGGACATAGATCCTCATCCGTATTGGACGTTTTCGGATATTTCCAAGAAGCTCAGCACAAAATTAAATAACCTCATGTATGTAAAAGCAGAAACAAAGAGGATCAATGGGGAAGAGTTTTTTAAGTACAACGAGATTGAAGCATATGTTGACCCGACTCTTGACAGATTCCTTTCTCTTGTTGAGGAAGGTTACATATACGTTGACTTCGATGCGAGAACCGGACATAATCATGGGACAAAATTTAGAATAAGACCTTCGGCAAAAACAGATCTATATCAACAGCATATAATCGTTTAAGTAAAAAAAGCGCCGCCTACTACACCACTACTAATTTGCACAAAACGTGTAATAGACGGCGCATATATTTTGGCGCGTGATCTTTACTGCATAGGTTGAAATAAGACTAAAATGTGCTATAATGGTCCTGAATTTAGGACGAAAGGAGACTAACATGAGTAGGGAACCCATCTATCTTGATACTTACACTTTACAGCAGGACATGCGTATACGTTTACCTAAATCAATTTTAAACAATCTGTCGGTCGAAAAGGGAGTAACAAAGTTTTCGATCTTTTTAGATCAAGATAAGAAGGAATTGATTTTGCGGATTACCGACAATAATGAGGAGGAAAAGAAATGAATCATGTAATTGAGTGTGGAGACACGCTTGAATTGATAAAGAAAGTTGAGCCAGCCTCGATTGATCTCTTGGTAACATCGCCTCCATATTGGGCTAAGCGAGTATACAACGGAGAGGGAGAAATCGGATCTGAAGCAACACCTGAAGCATATGTGTCACGTCTTGCGGATTTTTTTGACGACCTTCGCCCATATTTGAAACCTACGGCAAATATTTTTATTAATGTCGGCGATACATATTTTGGCTCAGGAGCAGGAGCTTGGAGCAAGTATTTGGATGCCGACGGAAATATTACTCAAGCACAAAAAGATCGCAAAGAAAAATATTTCACTACAAAGCCTTTACAGCCTAAGATCAAACAAAATGGGAAGCTGTACCAGAATAAGCAACTTCTATTGATACCGTCTCGCTTTGCAATAGAAATGCAGGAACGTGGATGGCTTCTGAGGGATGATATTATCTGGCAAAAACCGAATAGAATACCCGCGAGTGTGACAGATAGACTGAACAATACTTATGAGCATGTATTTCACTTCGTGCTGAATAAGAAATACTTCTTTGATTTGGACGCAATAAAAGTTCTTGGGGCAAACGGCCGTATGAAAAATCCGGGCGATGTATGGGCAATTAATACGCAGCCGTTAAATGGGAGTCACACGGCAACATTTCCAGAACAGCTCGTTGAACAAATCGTATTATGCGGCAGTCCTAAAGGTGGGACGGTATTTGATCCATTTTTAGGCACAGGGACAACATGGATAGTGAGTGATCGACTTGAGCGTAATTGTATTGGGTTTGAAATCAATCAAGAATTCTACGATTTTGCGCAGACCAGATTTAAGGAAAAGAGGGAATTTGAACAATGCCGGATGCCGATTTCATAAAAATCGATAATGCGCGTTTATGCGACTGCAAAAAGGGCTTTTTATCTTGTATTGAAGCAAGAGACTGGATGAAAAATCAAATAGGTGTATGGCAGTTTATGTACGAGCCACGAGATATTCGAGACAAAAATGTACACCCAGCTGTATTTCCTATCGCGATGGCTAAGCGTGTTATTGAGCAATTCACACATAAAGGAGAACTTGTATTAGATCCATTTGTCGGTTCAGGAACAACGCTACTTGCTGCTCAGGATTTGGATAGAAATGCAGTGGGTTTTGACTTAAAGCAGGAATATGTAGATTTATCTAATTCACGTGTAGCAGAGCCACCAGCTGACCGTCATTGCAAACAAATTGCAGTTTGTGATGATGCAAGGAATATAGTTAATCGGATTGTGCCCGGGACAGTGAAATTGGCGTTTACCTCGCCTCCCTACGCTAATATTCTTAATAGAGAACGGAAAAACAAAAGCCGTCGGGGTGACCTCAGACAGAACGAGCAATTTGGCAAAGTCGAACAATATAGCCAAGATCCAAGAGATTTAGGAACACTTGAGGCAGACGCTTTTGAAGCGGCCATGTCAGAGATTTTCAAACAGATGATGCCGGTATTTGATGAAAAGGCTCATATCCTTATAAACATAACAGATGCATGGATTGATGGGAAACGTGTTCCTCTTCACATTAATGTTGTAAATGCATTGCGCGCAGCAGGCTATGAGTTTAGAAACACTATCATCTGGGATAGAAGAAACCTTGTTAATAAAATAGGTATATTTGGATGGCCAAGTAGCTACATAACTATGGGCACAACTTTTGAATATATTCTTGATTTCACAATCCCCGTTGCACCTAAGAAATCCCGTGCAAAGAAAAAAGAGGAGTGATTTCAAAAGGTCAATTTTCTGGAGGTTTAAGATATGGCAAACGAGCTGCAGCCTTTGTCGCTGCTTTTTCAAATCCTACCATCAAAGGCAAGCTGGGCGTGAATGCCATGAAGGCAAAGAAGCACTTGTACGATCATATTGTTTACGATTCGTCGAACGAACGCAACTTTGCTACAGACCTTGATACGGACACGGATGTCGCGGTTTACGTGAAACTGCCGGACGGTTTCTATATTTCCACGCCGGTCGGGCACTACAATCCGGACTGGGCGATTGCTTTCTATGAGGGCAAGGTAAAACACATATACTTCGTGGCAGAGACGAAGGGCTCCATGAGTTCGATGCAGCTGCGTCTGATCGAGGAGTCTAAGATTCACTGCGCAAGAGAACACTTTAAGGCCATCTCCAATGGGAATGTGGTATACGATGTGGTCGACAGCTACAAGTCCCTGCTGGAGAAGGTAATGAAATAACGCTTATGAAACATAAGGTAAAGGTGCAGGTTCCTGTTGAAAAACGCGGTTTATTCGGAATTAAGAAGATCGGATTGAATATTCCTTCGCAATGACCGCGCATAACAAAACACTTCTGAATCAGATTCAGAACGCAAAGGCTCGGTCAAATATGCTTCGAAGGCATCCCGGATCTTTTGCAGAAACGCTTGTTGCTTTACAGAAGGAAAGAAAGCTTTCAAATAAGCAGCCGACAGATAGATCGCTCGTCGGAGAGAAAACAATTCAGAGGCTTAGAAATGATGAGGAGTACCCATCTTCGGTACAAACCGTTCCGGCTCTGTGTGTCGGATTAAAACTTCCGTTGCCCTAAGCCGAAATGCTTCTTTCAAAGACGGACTTCAATAATCTGAACTCTATGAAACAAGAGGGGTATGTGTACCGGTGCGTCTTAGGTGCTTGTGCAGAAAATTCAATATATGAAATAAACGAAATGCTTGAGGCTAACGGAGTGGCTCCTCTTGGGAGCGATCCATCATTACAGTGAAAGAGGCAATCATATGTCAGAAATAATACTTGAAACAAAACTGGTCGGGGACATTACGGGTAAGTTTTTTATACCGTCCTATCAGCGTGGATATCGCTGGGGAAAGGATGAAGTTGAGAGACTTCTCGACGACGTCTATTCAATTGGCGAGGCATCAGGACGGACAAAAAACTACTGCCTGCAGCCTATTGTTGTACGAAGAAAGGCTGAAGATGAATTTGAATTGATCGATGGCCAGCAGAGGCTCACGACACTTTTTCTGATTTATAAATATATGCACGCCGCAGCGGGTGCTTTTATCAAGGATGCCAAGTTTACCCTGTCCTATGATACGAGGGAAAAATCAGCGGAATTCCTTGAAAACATAAATCCGGAGCTGAAAGCCGACAATATAGATTTCTGGTTTATGAGCGGAGCATATGAAACCATAGATAAGTGGTTTCAGAATAAAAATGACATTGCCACAGCCATGATGCACATCAATGCCTATTTCGCTGAAAACGTCAAGGTCATCTGGTACGAGGTCGGCGAGGATGAAGATGCTATTGAGCTTTTCGCAAGATTGAATATCGGTAAGATTCCGCTTACAAGTGCCGAGCTTGTAAAAGCAATGTTCCTCAGTCGTGATAATAATGAAGAAATGGATCGCCGTAAGCAGGAAGAGATATCACTTCAGTGGGATAACATTGAAAGGGAACTGAATGACGATAGACTGTGGTATTTCCTGAAAAATCCCTCAATGCAGAAATATCAGACAAAGATAGACCTGGTTCTTGATCTGATGGCTGAAAAAGCGCCTCGGGAGCCGGATGTTTACTATACTTTCTTTAAGTTTGATCAAATGCGACAGGAGAAGTCGCTTACGGATATCTGGAGAGATATAAGAGATACCTTCCTGATTATGAAGGACTGGTTTGGAAATCATACCCTTTACCATAAAATTGGATATCTTATCACTTCTGGATATGAGAAGGGATCATTGTCAAATATATACAAATTGTCTCAGGGAAAAACAAAGACGCAGTTCCGTCAGGAACTTGAAACGCTGATAAAGGATAGTATCAAAATAAAGGATAATTATGGAGAGCTGTCTTATGAGAAGCCTGCTGATGGCAATAAAATCACCAGACTGCTTTTGCTGTTTAACGTGGAGTCAGTCCTTAAGAATGGAGAAAGTACACAGTGGTTCCCGTTTGATAAATACAAGAGTACAGAAAATGGCAGAGTATTCTGGAGCCTTGAGCATATTCATGCCCGGCAGTCGGAAGGCATGAGAAAGCAGGAAGAGTGGCGTGAATGGCTGCAATTACATATTAAGTCAGTTAAATCTGTTTTGGATATTGAAGAGGATGAAACGAAACAGCTTATCAACGATATGCAGACAGCCATTGATAGAGAGTCTTTGGATAGAACTGAATTTGAGCAACTCATGGGTAGAGTGACCGAAAAGCTCTCAGTTCCCGGTGGCACCGAGTATATGCATAACATATCTAATCTGGCACTTTTGAATTCCGGTGACAATGCCGCGCTGAATAATTCTACATTTGATGTGAAGAGAAACAGAATCATTGAACTGGATCAGAAGGGACAATACATACCTTTCTGCACACGAATGGTTTTCTTCAAGTACTATACGCCTTCAGAGGCTAATCAGTTACATTTCTGGGGTCATGCGGACAGGGTTGCTTATGTTGACGCAATTAATAAAAAGCTGGCAGATTATCTGACCGAGCCAATTACCATTGAACCGGAAGAACAGGAAAGCTGAAAAGGAGGAAGCCGATATGAACACAAATAGCTTAGGCACTGACAAGCACACATTTATGGATATATTTCAGGCGACCTTCGAGAACGATGGAGAAAGTGTTGTCTTACAGAAAATTGTAATTCCCATTATCCAGAGAGACTATGCTCAAGGCCGTGACGAGAAAGAAAAGGATGGCCCGGTATTTCGCGTAAGAAATAGATTTCTGGACGCATTGAAAAATGCCATTACATCGACTCCTATTACGCTTGATTTTGTTTATGGAGATATTGATGCTGAGGGAACGCTCACTCCGCTGGATGGGCAACAGAGACTTACAACGCTTTTCCTGCTGCATTGGTATGCCGCAAAAAAGGAACATATACCCGAGGCAGAGTATGAGTTCCTTAATAATTTTAGCTATGAGATTAGATATAGCGCCAGAGACTTCTGCCACGACCTGTTTTCGTTTAATCCGGAGTTCCCTACTTCCGAAAACGGGTCATTGAGGGCACAAATTATAGACCGGCCTTGGTTTCCTTTGGATTGGGAGAAAGACCCGACAATTAAATCTATGCTGGTCATGTTGGATGCTATCGACGGAAAATTCTACGAGGTTGAGGATATATGGGGAGGCTTGAAAAAAGGCGCAATTTCTTTTTACTTCCTTCCGATACGTGATATGGGGTTGACCGATGAGCTTTACATTAAGATGAATTCAAGAGGAAAGCCGCTCACCCGTTTTGAACATTTCAAGGCTGAATTCGAGCATGAAATGAAGAGGATTGATACGGACTTGTCTGAAAGGATTGTCCGTAAGATTGATGGAGTATGGACAGATCTTCTCTGGAAATATCGTGGTGATAATAACATTACGGATGATGAGTTCCTGCGTTATTTCCGGTTCATTTGTGATGTTATTTGTTATCAGAGCGGTGAGACCGTACAGGGTAAGAGCTCTGATGAGTTTGATCTTTTAAAGGAGTATTTTTCGAAGGAGTGCGAAACAGCAAAAGAGAATATCTGTACAATGGAGAAGTTTTTTGATTGCTGGTGTTCGCTTAACGAGTTCCCGCAGGAATTCCTTGAACGCTTTATTTCGCATAACCATGAAATAGGCAAAATAAAAATTGAAAACAGGGATGATATAGATATCTTCAGTAGCTGCCTTCGTACATATGCGGATGTGCTTGGAAATGGGAACCGATCGTTCCCATTAGGTCGCCATGTCCTGCTTTTCGCTATTGTTACATATCTTTGCAACAGAGAGGAAGTTTCGGAAGATGATTTTTCATTGCGACTCAGGGTCGTAAATAATCTGATCAGAAATTCTTCGGATGAAATCAGTGACAGTATTTATCGTGTCGGCGGCAATCGTATGCCTGCAATTTTGGAGCAGGTTACGAGTATCATCCTGAAGGGAGAATTCTTATCTCAATCCGATATAGGCGTCAACTTTAACGCCAATCAGGTCGATGAAGAAATAGCGAAAACTGAGTGGTTAAAGACTCATACATCTGAAGAAGAACGAGAGACATTATTCCGACTTGAAGATCACGCTCTGTTAAATGGACAGATTGGGATTGTTGGTTTAGATCACCTTGATTATGCAGAAAAGTTTGAAGAGTTATTTAAGTGTAATCGCGGGCTTGTTTCACAGGCGCTTCTTACAGTAGGAGATTATTCTCAGGCTATCAGCCGTAGAAAGTACCAGCTCGGGTCAAAAATAGATAGTTCATGGATTAGCCTGTTTCATAAAACAGGTCGTGCCGGTTTTGAAAATACATCAAGCATTGTTTTGGAGTTCCTTCAGGCTCATGAAGAACTGACAGATGATGTTCTTAAAACTGAGATCGATAACTATATAGCGGAATGTGAAGAACAGAAGCTATTTGATTGGCGCTACTATTTCATGAAATATCGTGCTTTCCATCCTGACAGATATGGTATTTATCTCTGGGAAGATAGGAGCAAACCATATGAAATGATGGTTATCTGGGCACCGTCACAGGTATCTGTAAATGCATATCAGCCATTTCTAATGGAATCTGATAAGGATCACATTTTAAAGGACGATTTTGGAATGCAGTTAAATTATGCAGAGAAACGAGTCCTTTGCACGAATAACGCTTATGTGGTTCAGCTTATCGATAAGCATGCTGAAATCCAAAGGGTGACAATCGCCCAGAATGAAGATGGCATAGATACAGAGGACAGAATCCTCGAAGGAAAGAAATTAGCTGCAGAATTGAGAGCATCATACTGAACCTTTTAAGGTTTCCTTACACAATTTAAGGATACCCATACTTTTTAAGGATTGCCCTTTAGGGGTTTCGGAAAGGAGGTGCAGCCGGAATGAGCACAGCTACAGCAAGAGCATATCGGAGTAATTTCACAGGCCGGTTTATGCCCTCTGAAAGCCGAAAAATCCCTGGAATCAAGCCTTTTCACGGAGTTCAGAGCCCATATTTGAGACAGGCACATTGTATCAAAGATAGCGTCTTGTTAGATGGTACCTGTGGTACGGTATACTCCTTGATTCATACGAGCAATGATAGGATAGTAAAGGTTGGGCATGGATATGCTAAGCATATGGAGGTGAACGCATGAAGGCAGAGAGCCAGAATATTGAATATAAAGAATCATGGCGTGACGAATACCTGAAATGGGTATGCGGATTTGCCAATGCGCAAGGCGGTACGATCTACATTGGTGTGCGCGACGATGGGAGAGTAGTAGGAGTTAAGAATGCAAAGAAACTGCTCGAGGACATCCCCAATAAGATTCAGACAGGACTTGGAATTATTGCGGACGTCAATAAGCATACCGAGAATGGGTTTGCTTATATTGAAATCAAAGTTGAGCCGAGCAGTTTCCCTATCAGCTATCATGGAGAGTTTCATTACAGAAGCGGTGCTACAAAGCAGCAGTTGACAGGTATAGCGTTATCCCAGTTCATCATGAAAAAGACAGGGGTCCGCTGGGAAGATGTCACTGTTGACAATCTCACTGTAGAAGATTTAGATGACGAAAGCTTTAAGATTTTTCGGGCTGAAGCGCTGAAAAGAAAGCGGATGGGTGAAGCGGAACTGAATGTTTCCAATGAGGAGCTACTGGAAAAGCTGCACTTGTTGTCTGAGGGGAAGCTGAAGCGATCGGCTGTACTGCTATTTTATAAGGATCCGAGCGTAGTTCAGAACGGTAGTTTTATAAAGGTTGGAAAGTTCGATGCACGAGGCCGGGTGGTCTATCATCACGATTTGGAGGAATCGCTGATCGTCAATGCGAGCAAAGTCATCGATCTGATTTATCTGATGTACCTGAAAGCTAAAATAACCTATGAGCATGATCGCCGTGTTGAAACCTATCCATTCGCCCGAGAGGCCATCCGTGAAGCAGTTTATAACGCTATCATTCATAACTGTTATATGTTCGGCGCTCCGATTCAGATCCGCGTTGAAGAGGATGCAATGATTATTAGTAATTCTTGTATTTTACCGGATGGTTGGACGGTGGATTCGTTTATGCAGCCCCATCGTTCGGATCCCTACAATCCTGACATGGCAAATGTCTTTTATCGTGCTGGTTTTATTGAAAACTGGGGACAGGGCATTCAGAAGATCTGTGATGAGTGTCGTGAACTCGGAACAGAGCTCCCGGTCTATGAGTTAAACGGTACGGCGCTTCGGGTACATTTCAAAGCACTCCAAAGTGCTCTTATAGATCAGCCCAAAGCACCAAAGCACCAAAGCACTGACATAGATGGTGCTTTGGAAAGTGCAATGGTGCTTAGACTCATAGATATATTAAGAGAAGAACCTAATATTTCTCAGGAGGTTTTGGGAGAAAAACTTGGAACAACAAGGAGAGTTGTTCAAAAACAAATTAATGCATTGAAGGAGTCTGGCCGTATAGTTCGTGTCGGCGGAAAGCGCTATGGGCATTGGCAAATTAATGATTGATTTATTCCATCTCGAACTTACTCATGCACCGTGATTTTTCCAGCGGATATGTTCCGAAGCTTGTCATAGAGCGGGATAAGATCACAACCGAAAATGCCAATCTTGCACATGGGCATGGAAACCTGAATCTGAAAACATTCAGGCCATTCGCCAAGAATCCGCCGATAGCAAAAGTGTTCAGGGAGATCGGCCTTGCTGACGAGCTGGGCAGTGGAATGAGAAACAGCTATAAATACACGAAGCTGTATTCCGGCGGGGAGCCGGTTTTCACAGAGGCAGAAGTTTTTCCGATAGTGATTCCTCTTTCTGAGGCGGCAACGGCTACGGTCGGATCGACTACCCAAGATACCCACCTAGTTGCCCTCAAGATACCCATCAAGTTGCCCTCAAGATACCCATCAAGTTGCCCTCAAGATACCCATCAAGTTGCCCCTCAAGATTTGGATCAAAGGCTGGTGAAATTAACTGATTTTTGCAGTACGCCGCGAAGTAAACGCGAGATGATGGACTACCTTGGCCTTACAGACAGCAAGAATTTCAGAGAGATATCTTGTTCCTTTGCTTAATGCAGGGAAAATCGAAATGACGATACCTGATAAGCCAAACAGTAAGAACCAAAGATATGAAAAAGTGAACATTGAAGTCAAAGACTGAACATTGATATGAAAAACCGGACATTGAATAGGAGTAACCGGATATTCAATGTACAGTTTTGATTTCATCGATAGTAGGTTGAGGCAATGGGAAATTATAGGTTTTCGGACATATTTCCTCGGAGCGAAGTCTTGAGGCGATTGGGAAATATGTGCGGCTGCTTATATATAGTAGGGACAAGCACATCGACCTGTTTCCGAGAACGAACGTACTGATTCTTCGGCTATTTGACATCCATCTGGAGCAATCGAGCCACGTCGAGACGGTGGCGTTGTTGGAAAAGATGTAATACAGTAAAGAAAATTTCCTCTGTTTTGGGAAACGTTGTGTCGGCTTTTTTTACAGTCGGGCAGACAGAAGAAGTTTATCGGCAATATATAAATGAAAATAATAGATGAAATTTTGATATACATTGCCGATAATGAAATAATTGTTCCTATATTTGAAGTCATACCCAAATACAGAACCGCTGTCTTTTATTATTTCTTTGCTCTTGTAAAAATGATAAAATCTAATAAATAAAAGATTTTTGGAGGGACATGATGGACTATAAAGACATTCAAGAGATGGAGAAAATTTTAGGGGAGCATGCGGCGGTACTGGAGAGGATGGACAAGGCGCTTTCTGAGTTTGAGGAGCATCAGAAGCAGTATGCGAAGTTGAGTGATTATTACGGGAGTGCCGAGTATATGCGGGATTTGGAGCGTTATGAGGCGGGGGAGATTCCTGAGGAGGGGGTTGCTGCCGTTTTTTCTGAGGATGCTGTTTTTGATTTGATCGGTGAAAATTTTGAGATGGCATTGCGGATGATTGAGTTTGCTGTGAAGGTGATTCGCGAGCATTGAAAATAGAAAAAGTGAAAAGATATTTCCTTAGGGAGGTATCTTTTTTATTTGATGAAGTCAGTGTTTTTTAGAAAAAGGAAAGATTTTTTTTGCATTGCCCAAAATAAATAAAAATAGTACAATATTAAAATATATATTTATATCCGAAGTTTTTTATGGAGGTTGGAATGTCTAAGTTGCGTATTGCTATTACAGCTGACACGTATCCGTTTGCCAGTGAAATTACGAATCTTGTGCGTGAAGGGAGAGGATTATGTAGAGTTATTTGATGCATTGGTGATTCCCGGCGGACCGGATATGGATCCGACTTTTTGCGGGGAAGAGCCTCGTTGGAAAATCGGGATGACAAATTATAAGCGGGATGTGTTCGAAAAGGAAATGTTTGAGGCGTTTTATAAGGCGGGGAAGCCTATTTTCGGGATTTGCCGCGGCTGCCAGTTGATTAATATTTTGATGGGCGGCAATGTTTATCAGGATTTACCGTCAGAAAATCCCGATGCGTTTATTCGTCATTCCCAGGGGGCAAACGGTTCGTATCCGACGCATAATATCACGATTGAGGAAGGCAGTGAGTTGTACAAGTCTTTGGGCGCGAAAGCGTATGTGAATTCCCGTCATCATCAGGGTATCAAAAAGCTCGGCGAAGGGCTGAAGGTCACGGCTACGGCTCCTGACGGTGTGGTAGAGTGTATCGAGTCTGTCAAGGATAATCAGATTGTGGCCGTCCAGTGGCATCCGGAAAATATGTGGCAGGAGCATCCGGAGATGCGCCGCCTGTTTGAGGATTTCCTGGCACGTGTAGCAGCGTCTGTGAAATAGGCTGTGTGAGGAGGCATACGTATGGAGTCGAAAAAGTTAGGGTTTTGGAGTATTGTTTTACTGGGTATCAACGGTATTATCGGGTCGGGGATTTTCCTTTTGCCGAATAAGGCGATGGCGATTATCGGACCGGCCAGTCTTTTTGTCATGCTTTTTGATATGCTTTTGGTACTGGCAATTACTTTTTGTTTTGCTGAAGCCAGCGGATTATTTAAGGAAAACGGCGGTGCTTATATTTATGCCAAAGAGGCTTTTGGCGATTTCATCGGGTATGAGGTAGGGTTTTTGTCCTGGGCAACGCGTATCATTGCGTTTTCCACTATGTCTGTCGGGTTTGCTACGGCTTTAGGGGGACTGATACCGTCACTTAATACGGATATGATGAAAAATATAATTATCAGTGTCATTTTTATTGTGCTGGCGGTTATAAATTTACTGGGTATCAAGTTGTATGAAGTGATTCAGAATTTGGCAACGATTGCAAAAATATTGCCTTTTATTTTGTTTATCGGAATGGGTATTTTTTATATCGAGCCTGTTAATTTCACGCCGCTTGTTCCGAACGGTGTTTATACGCCGGGAAGTTTCGGTGCCGCTGCGGTCATGTTGTTTTTTGCTTTTACCGGGTTTGAGTCTTTGGCTGTTGCGGCAGCAGAAATGGAAAATCCGCAAAAGAATCTGCCAAAGGCTACTTTGATTACTATTTTTACGGTATCGGCGATTTATATTTTGTTGCTCGCCTGCGCTATCGGTATCATGGGGTATGAACTTGCTGACACAACGGCACCTGTACAGGCGGCATTTACACGGATTGCCGGTGCTTTCGGCACGACAATCGTGGCAGCAGGTACTTTGATTTCTATCGGTGCTTTATGTATCGCTTCTTCTTTTATTACGCCTCACAGCGGTCTGGCTTTGGCAGAGCAGCATATGCTTCCTGCTTTTATGGCAAAGCGTAACCGTTTCGGTGCTCCTTACTGGTGTATCATTGTGTCGACGATAGTGGCTATGCTCATCGGTTATACCGGCGGATTTGCTTTTTTGGCTTCTATCAGTGTCGTTTCCCGTTTTTCGCAATATATTCCGACTTGTCTTTCGATTATGGTTTTCCGCAAGAAAATGCCGGATGCACCGCGGGTGTTTAAGATTCCTTTCGGGCCGGTCATTCCTGTCATCGCTTTGTTGGTAAGTTTCTGGCTTTTGGCACAGGCAAAGCCCCAGCAGCTGCTCATCGGATTCGGTGCGGCGATTGTTGCTTTACCTTTCTACTTTTTGGTTCACCGCAAGAAGTAACAGGCGGCTATGGTGAAAAGAGAAAAGATATTTCCTTAGGGAGGTATCTTTTTTTATTGGAAGGGCAAGGAAATTCGGGAATGAGGAATTTTTTTTGACGGGGCATTTTCTATATTTATGAGCAGGGGAAAAAGGAAATACAAGAGATGGTATTGTTTGACATCATAAAGCGGTTTGGCTATAATTAGCATGTTATGGTGTGTGAAAAAGCACAAGGATGTAAGGAGGTGTTTACTGATGGCAAAAATGACATTCCAGCCTAATAATCACTGGAGAAAGAAGACCCACGGTTTCCGTGCACGTATGAAGACGAGAGCAGGAAGAATCGTTCTTAAGAGAAGAAGAGCCAAGGGAAGAAAGGTATTAAGTGC
>QWCH01003438.1_pt1 | contig 17455 bp, 12 predicted proteins | sample 1972671 | NCBI WGS metagenome assembly QWCH01 (sample SAMN09866713, study PRJNA288562) | Human gut metagenome isolate term3_stool, whole genome shotgun sequencing... | isolation source: gut | host: Homo sapiens | place: USA: California | reverse complement strand
GGGCGTCTTTCCTTCGTTGAGCGTGCGTTGAAGTTCGTCCTCCACACCCTCTAATGAGTGGCCCAGTTCCTCCATTAGGCGAATATTGCCGCCGTAAAAGACTTCGCCGTCGATGGTCGCCTTCAGCCCTCTACCGGGGAGAGCTTCGAAATCTCTTACATCTTCGGCCACTTTCTCGCCATATTTTCCTTCAAAGCTGCGAATAATGCCTTCCGCCAAGGGATGTTCCGACGGTTTTTCCAGGGCATATGCCAATTCAAAAAGGGATTCCGCCCCTCCCTTTATCGCCACTACATCGGTGACAAAGGGCTTACCATTGGTAATGGTGCCCGTCTTATCTAAAATCAGCGTGTCCGCTTCGTGGAGCAGCTCTAAACTTTCCGCACTCTTGTAGAGCACACCTGCCTTGGCGCCTTTCCCCGTACCTACCATAATGGCGACAGGGGTGGCGAGGCCGAGGGCGCAGGGGCAACTGATGACGAGAACGGAAATGGCCAGACGCAGGGCAAATTCTTTATCTGCGCCGAGGAGGAGCCAGACTGCCGCCGTCACGAGGGCGATGGCGATGACGATGGGCACAAAGACCCCCGCTACACGATCGGCGATTTTCGAAATGGGTGCCTTCGTCGCGTTGGCATCTTCCACGAGTTCGATGATTTTCGAAATGGTCGTGTCGTCGCCTACACGAGTGGCTTCCATGATCAGGCGGCCCTGCCCGTTGGTCGTCGCCGCCATCACCTCGTCCCCCGGCCCTTTTTCCACGGGAATGGACTCGCCGCTAAGGGCGGATTCGTCGATGGCACCCGCCACGACCATTTCCTCGCCGCCGCGAATCACCGTAGCTTCCGACGGCGTCAAATCCATGAGGGAGCGAATGGCGTCGGATGTGCGGTGTTTGGCACGGGCTTCCAACCATTTACCGAAGTCGATTAAAACTACGATCATGGCAGCCGATTCAAAATAAAGTTCGTGTCCGTAGTGAAGCACGCGCTCCATGTCCCCGTGGCCGAAGCCGTAGGAAAGTTGGAAGATGACGATAATGCCGTAAACGTAAGCGGCGCCGGAACCGATGGCGATTAAGGCGTCCATATTCGGGTGGCGCTTCGCCAGGGATTTAAAACCGTTAATGTAATAGTGGCGATTTAAAAATAAGATGGCCGTCGCCAACATAAATTGCAGAAGAGCAAAGCTCATTAAATTTTCCGTTCCTGCTAAAAAACGCGGAACGGGTAGCCCCATCATGGGCCCCATGGCGATGTAGAAAAGGGGAAGAAGCAAGAGAGCCGAAGCGAGAAGCCGCTTCTTTTTTTCTGCGAGATCGACTAAAAAGGGATCTTCCGCCGGCTCCTCTTTTTTCTTTCCCTCTGTTCTCTCGGGAAATGCCTTATAACCGGCGTCGTCTACCGCTTTTAAAATTGCTTGTTCTACGCCGTCGTCGGCGACTACTTTCATGGAATTGGTCAGAAGATTCACCGCCACGGATTCCACGCCTTCCACTTTAGAAACTGCGCGCTCTACGGCGGCGGAACAAGCGGAGCACGTCATGCCCTCCACTCTAAATTTTTGTTCCATAAAACCTCCTTCTTTCGTTAGATTATTCATTCTTCATATGATTTAATCCTACCAATCTACTCGGTCATTGTCAACGCTACCGGCGTTTGCGAGGAGTTTTTCAATTTCCCTTTCCTCATCCGCCGTTATGTCGATTTTATGGTAATCTCCGTCTGCGGAAGTCCAGAGATAGAGATCGGGCATCTCCCCTTTAATGGCTTCGTAAGCTTTTCCGTAAAGGCCGATTTGCAAGCGGTATTGATCGATGAGATGAGAGCCGATGCCTCGCTCCCCGGTTTTAAAGTCGATAATGGCCACCCGCCCGTCCAGGATGCGAAGCTGATCGTAAAATCCTTCCAAGGTTACCTTTCCGAAATTGGCAGAGAACGGAACTTCCGTGCCGAGTATTTCCGCCTCTTCCAGCGTTTTATCGTAGCGATCCATGGCGGCCTTTAACCGCTCCCCGTTAACGCCGAGTGATTCGCCGCGCTGTAAAAGTCGCGCCTTTAAATCCTCGTCCGGAGCTGTGGCGCGCTGGGCGTAATGGTGAAAGAGCGAACCGAAGGCCAGGTAATTTTCTCCGCTGCCCTTGCCCTGGGCGAGAATTTCCTCTTCCTGTTTGCGCAAAAGACCGCTGGCGGATACCACTTTCCGCTTTTCCAAGTGAATGGGCTTTCGCTCCTCTTGAGGTACGGCGGGATCATCTTTCGTCGCAGTCGATGGTATCTCATGGACATCCTCTTCATCAAATTCGATACCATCCAAATAAGATAAAAGGCCCGATGAACTTTCCTTGGATTTGATGAGGTAGAGATAATTTTCCGCCCGCGTCATGGCGACGTAAAGCAGACGACGAATTTCGTCGCGATTTTCCGCTTTTTGAATCTCCCGATTCAAATTGTAAACCGCGGACGCGTCGGGTCTGTGAATGCCGACGCCGTATTCCTCCGAGTAATTAAAAAGCCCGCCTTCCCCTCGCTCCTTAGCGAAGAGATGGCCCATATAAACTCTTTCGTACTCCAACCCTTTGGCGCCGTGCATGGTGGAAATGTCGATGTCCGCTTCGCCGCCGAACACCGCTTCTCCCACTTTTTCACGCTCCGAATCTTTCTTGATCTTATCTAAAAACCCTTCGATGATATGGCCCTCGTGTTCGTAAGATTCCGCAAGGGATAAAAATACGTCTACATTGGCGACTCCCTGTTCGCCTCTTTTGCGAAATACACTGTCATAATAGCCGCTCCAATGAATGAGTTCCTTTAAAAAAACATAGGGTGAGCAAAGGGATTCCCGCTCTTTTAAAAATTCCTCGAAACGCGAACGGCGATCGTGTGCATCGTCCCCGAGGGGCAGTCCCTTTTCCGAGCGATAAAGATCTTCTCGAGACCAGCCTACGAAAGGCGAACGCAAAGCGGCGAGGGAAAGATTTTCCTCGGCCTGAGCTTCTAAAGCGATGACGAGATCCCGCACCTCTCGCGCGTCGTAAAAACCGTCGGAACTCCTGTTGCGATAGCGAATCCCCTGCTCGCGAAACACTTCTTCGTAAACACTCATCCATTTTTTTCGCCAAAGGAGAAGGGCGCGGGAAGAGGCAGGGTGCTTGCGAATGTCCTCGGCGATCCAAAGGGCTTCCCTACGAATGGAATCTTCGTCGTCTTCCCCTTCTCCTACGTCGATGCCGCGAAATTCCCAGTCCCCTTCCCCGTGGCCGATAACCTCATCGTCGCCGAAAAGATCATCGAAGTAATCTTTTATTAAGGCCACAAGATCGGCGTGGGAACGGTAGTTGTTCACGAGGGACATGGACGTCGCCCCGTCTTTTACCATGTCCTCGCCGAAAGATTCGCTCGTCAAACGATCGGCGCCGCGAAAACCGTAAATCGATTGTTTTTTGTCGCCGACGATAAAGAGGGTACTCTCGCCTTTCAACGCTTTCAGCAATCGAATTTGCAAAGGATTCGTATCCTGAAATTCATCTACGAGCAAATGATCATAGGCCGGCGCAGCTACACCGGATTCTAAGAGAGCCGTGGCTTTTTCCAAAAGATCCTGAAAATCCACCGCGCCTTTTTCCCTCTTCGCCTTGCGGTACGATGCGTCTAAATATTTCAGCGCGCTATCGATGGCTTCAATATAAGGTTTGTTTTCCCCTTCATATAAAAGGCCGAGCTTTTCTTTCAGTGCTTTAAATTCCTCGTTTAGCTCGCCTTTGGCCGCGGCGAGCCTGCCGATAGGGGGAAAGTTTTCGAAATAAGCTAATTGTTCCTCACGGCTCCATGTCTTTAGAGATTCCACAGTCGTCGTTTCCAAATACTGATGCACTTGGGAACTTCCGAAGCCAATCGCTTCCGCCAGCCTTTCCACAAAATCCAACCACTCCCCAAGAACCTCGCCGCCTATTTCATCTCGCGGCGAGATCTTATGGAGAGCCCCTTTCGTGCGGTACTTATCGTACGCTTCCACGAGTCCGTATTTCACACCGTCCGGCGATATGTCCGACGCCTCCATCAAACTCAAAAGCATCTCGTCGGAAAAAATCCGAGGCGCTATCTCGTCGAAACTCCATTCCAAAAGGGCGCGGGCTTCCCCCTCGTTTAACTGCTCCATGGCTTCCAAGGTGTCCGCTTCAATATCGTAAAGGGAAAGGAGATGGCGGCAAAAGCCGTCGATGGTCATCACCGTCACCCTGCCCGGCGCAATCTCTTCGAGGGCCGATTCGATTCGCGCGGCCATTTCCTCGGCGGCGCGATTGGTAAAGGTGATGGCGAGGACGCGGTCGTCGGTCTCTTCCAAAATATGTTTCACCCGCTCCGTCAGCACCCGTGTTTTTCCGGCTCCTGCACCGGCGGTAAGAAAGATCGAGCGATCGTAGCCTGTGGCGGCCGCCTCTTGTTCTTTATCTAATCGAAACATAAACCCTCCTTTCTGCAAAGATCGATGCAATCACAATATTGACACACGCTCTCTTTGTTAGGCGCCGCGGGAAAATCCCCGGCGACGATAGAGTCGATGGTTTCATGAAGGGCTTTTTCCGCCCCGTCTAAAAAAGCGTCGAATTCTTCTCTTGAAAGCCTCCGCTCTTTCCGCAAGCGATAATAACTACCTGCTTCTTCAACATTGCGAAGCATCACCGATTCCGTTCCCTTTTCGATGGAAACGTACTCGAGAGATACCACCTTTTTGTCGATAAAGCGGCGAGCCCCTGCGTACATGGCGAGCTGCATGGCGTCGTACGCCATAATGGAATCGAAGGAAGGAGTGTTCTTCGTCTTGTAGTCGATTAACACCTCTCGTCCCTCGCCGTCTTCGTCGATGCGATCGATAATGCCGCGCACCGAATACTCGCCGAAGGGATAGGTAAAGGGCGCTTCAAACCGCGCCGGCCGAAAGCCCTTATTTTTCTTTTCGTCGGCAAGACGGTTTTCCTCATTTTCAATAGCGGCGAGAAGAGCGCGGAGCATATCCCGTTTCAGAATCGGGCGAAGATACTCCGCCACCGTGTAGGCCACCGTATCGTCGAATTCTTTTTCCAGTGCGTCTTGCAGCTCCCCTTTCTCCAAATCTCCCTGAAAATAGCGAGCCAAGAGATCGTGGTAAAGATTCCCCACAGACAAACGGCGCTCCCCGGAAAGACCGGGAACATCCCGGTTCAACACGCGCTGAGCGAAATACTTAAAGGGGCACGACAAATAAAGATCCACGGCGGAAGGCGAAAAAGAAGCGCCTTTCATTTCTGCCAGTCGATGGGCGCAAAGATCTTCGCCGAATCCTTCTTCCGATGTAAAAAGGATTCCTTTGTTGGGAAACACTTCCCCCGCTTCGTCCAGATCCACCACATCCCCTTTTAACTGCGCAAAAAGAGATGCCTCTTCTCCGTCGCCCCATTTGTAGAGGAGCGCTTCCTTCGCCGAAGCGATGGAATAGGATAGAGCCAAGCTGTCCCGTTCGGGGTCGAGATAATCGGGGAAGAGTCCCGCCTTTTGTAACGCAAAAATCGTACCGTGATGTACCAAATCATTTTCTCCGGCGACGCGGGGAAAGCGGTGATCCAGACCGAGGACGTAGAGTACGTCGTAATCGTAGCCGAAGCCTGCCGTAAGAGAGATTATGTTTACCCCCTCTAGCCGTTCCCCTTCCATGGCGCTTCTGAGAATGGACTCAAATTCCTCGCCGGTCAGCTCGCCGTAATCTCCTCCTCGAGATTCCATGGCACGGAGCAAAATCAACCCGCTTTCGGAGTCGAGAGATTCCAAAATTTCTTTGGTGCGTTCGGCAAAATCATAAAAACTTCCCTTACCGAAGCCGGAAAGTTTCGCCAAGCCTTCCATGGAGCGGAAGAGCAACTCTTTTTCGTCCTCCTCCAAAAAAAGACGAAGGGCTTTACGCGATTCCCATTGGGAAAGATCGTCGATCCCTAAGTTTTCCAATATTCGAGCCAAGGCTTTGCCCTCTTCCATAGTGCATAATGGGGAACGCAAAAAGGCAACCAGGGTAGGGATGTCGTCGTTCAATCGCCAAAAAAGGCGAAGCAAATCGAAGACCCCGTTCTCGTCAAGGGGAAGAACTTCCCGCGCCACGGGAATCCCTGCAAGCTCCAAACTTTTCTCCACCCCTTCCCTGTCTGACCGGTGAAGTACCATGACACCTACATTCAAATCCGGCTGGGCGAGTAAACGGCGATATATATCCTCCGTTACATGGCGCAAAGCCCGCTCCCGTTGGAGGGATTGAAAAGCTGTTACTTTCGTTTCGGCTGCCTGCCCTTCTATAGAAGTAGCAGGAGGCAATCCTTCCTTTAACACGCGCAGCGCCCCGTCGTCGTAACCCTTAAAGGGCAAATAGACGCGCACATCGCAAACACCGTCCAACTTATGTAAAAGCGCCCGTTCGTCTTGGGAAAAGCCCGTGAAGCCGAACACATCGTAAACTCGCTTTTCATACACTTTGGAAGCGAGGGATTCTTTCATAATGGAAAGTTTGCCACGAAAATTCCCTTCGCCACATGCTTTTTTATAACAGGTGAGCAACTTCGGAATATCCCCGCGCCAGGAATAGGGAAGTTTCTCCCAATCAGCTTTTTCCGCGTCAATTGCTTCCAACAACCGGAAGAGAGACTGTACTTTTTCGAGAGATTCCACAGATTGAAACACCGTGGCGCCTTCCCGCAAATACTTGCGAAAATAAAAAAGGGATTCCCCTTCCCCGCGAGGAGCGTCGATGGCGAGGATCTCCGTCAAATCATCGAAAGTGAAAAAATCCACGCCGAGAAAACCGCCTCGCGATCGTAAAAATTCCTTCGCCCGTGCGATTTGCGCGAGATTGGGCATAATGACAGCCCGTCGGCCCGGAATGTCTTCCTTGAAAAGATATTCCGGCCCGGCGCCCATAGGCAATTCAAAACACTTCACAAAAACCCTCCTACTTGTAGCGCAAGTCGATAGACATCATGGCGCCTTGGAATTTTCCCCTCGGCTCACATATGACCGTCTTCTCGGAAAACGCACCGTAATCAGAGGGGGGAAACACCAGGCGATAGGCGTGGAGCAATTGGTGATGCAATTCCGGAAAACGACGACTCTTCTTGCCGTACTTTTGATCGCCGACGATGGGGTGGCCGATGGAGGCGAGCTGCTGGCGAATTTGATGGGTGCGCCCGGTAACGAGCTCCGCCTCTACAAGGGTGAAGCCGTTTTTGAAATCCAAGGGCCGATAAATTCCCTTGGCAAACTTTCCATCGTCTCCTTCCACCATGCGGTTTTTATCCTCTTCCTTCTCCAGGCGATTTTCCACCGTCCTTTCCGATTCCAAATGGCCTTCCACAATGGTGAGATAATACTTTTTCAGCTTCCGCTCCCGAATCCATCGGTTGGCATCTCGGAGCCCTTCCGCTGTCTTGGCGCCTAAAATTAAACCGCTTGTATTTCGATCCAGGCGATTGCAAATCGAGGGAATAAACGTATTTTCCAAGCGGGGATTATAGGACTTCTCGTGAATCAAATAAGTAAGCATGTCGTCTACCATATTGCGCTCAAATTTTTTCCCCGTGCCGTGACTTAAAATTCCCACAGGCTTTTCCATGACGATAAAATCATCGCTTTCCGCCACGACCTTCGGAAAATGGCCGGCGATTCGCCGCGGCGTCTTGGAAAACTTGGAGATGGTGTCGTCGGAAAAATAAACCTCCACCTTGTCGCCTATTTCCAAAACATCTTCTTCCTTCGCCTTCTTGCCGTTGACGGTAATGTTCTTTTTCCGAATGGATTTATATAAAAGAGACGCCTTCGCCTTTGGAAAAAGCTTGCGCACGTAACGATCCAAACGCATGCCGGCGTCATTTATGTCAATTTCGTAACTGGTCACGGGATCCTCTCCTTCTGTGGAATTCCTATGGTATAATGATTCTATATATTGATTATAACGAAATCTCGGATAAAAAGGAAAAGAGGCACTATGAATTTCAACGGAAAACTATCCAAGGCCTTTGTTGGCATTTTACGCTTAATCGGCGTGCTGCTCATTATCCTCGTTTTGCTCTTTATTATTAAATGGCGCATGAACCACATGTTTTCCATGATGACGCCGGAGGAAAAAAAGGAAACGAGTATCACAGAAGAAATTAAATCGTCGAAAGATCAATTGAATAAAATCAGCGACGTGGCGAAGGACGCTTCCAAGGAAACCACTCTCATTAAATTTGAAAACACCGACGTAGGCGCCGTCGCTGAAATGCTGAAAAAAGAAGGGCTAATTCGCGATAAAGCCGCCTTTATCAACATGGCGACGCAATCCGGCCTCGGCAATTACATTACGGCGGGAAGTTACGAAATCCCGGCAGGTACATCCCCCGAAACCATTCTTAAAAAACTGACGGAAACCGGCGTACAAAAAGCGACGCGCACGGTAGTTATCGAAATACCGGCAAATGCCAACGATCAAATGATCGCGAGCATTGTGGCGAAGGAAAACCTCGTGGCCGACGAGCAAGCTTTCCTGGAAATGATACGGGCAGAGGGCGCCGTACCCAGAATCAAACCGGGCGGCTACACCATTCACGCACCCCTTTCTCCCCAAGAACTGCTCAATACCCTTATGAAATACGACGGAACTCAACCGGCGCAATAAAACGTAAACGAAACCCCACCATCTAAAAGAGATGATGGGGTTTTTTCATGCCCAAAATATCCTCGACTTTTAGAAAACCGCTTTTGGAAATAAAAAAGGAATGTCTCCCGTTATGAACAGGTGACATTCCGCTTTTATGCCATTCAATTGTTTGGGTTTCGCGCCATTTCCGCGAAATGTTTTTTTCGCTTTACTCTAGCGTTCCGCGTACGCTTTCGCGAGGGCCGCGCCGAGCTTGGTGTTGTTGTAAACCAATGCGATATTGGATTCCAAACTGCTGCCGCCGGTAACTTCCAATACTCTTTGCAGTAAGAAGGGTGTGGATTCTTTGCCGCTAATGCCTTCTTTTTCCGCATCGTGAAGTGCCTCTTCAATGGCTTTTTCAATAACGACTTCATCCATTGCGTCTTTTTCGGGAATGGGATTGGCCACTACGATACCGCCGTGGAGACCGAGGTTCCATTTTGCCTTCATAAGATCGGCGATTTTGGCAGGGTCGTCGTAGCGATAGTCTAATTTATGGCCGCTTCTTCTCGTAAAGAAAGCGGGCATTTCTTCCGTTTCATAGCCGACGACGGGAACGCCGAAGGTTTCCAAATATTCGAGGGTAAGACCGATATCCAAAATGGATTTGCAGCCTGCGCAGACGACGGCGATGTCGCTGGTAGCAAGTTCTTGAAGGTCGCGGGAGATATCCATAGTGGTTTCCGCACCGCGGTGTACGCCGCCGATACCGCCGGTGACCAAAATGGGAATGCCTGCAAGACGCGCCGTTACAATGGATGTTGCCACAGTTGTGGCGCCATTTAATCCGTTGGCGACGATGTGGGCGTAATCTCTCGTGGAGCTTTTAATAATATCCTTCGAGGTCGCCATAAATTCGATTTCATCTTCCGTTAAACCGACTTTAATGCGGCCGTTAATAATGGCCGTCGTCGCCGGCACAACCCCTGCCTCTCTTAAAATGGCTTCGCAGTGTTTTGCCATTTCAACATTTTTCGGATAGGGCATACCGTGAGAGATGATGGTGGATTCGAGAGCGACCACCGGTTTTTTTGCATCCAGTGCCTCTTGAACTTCTTGGGCAATGTCCATGTACTGTTCCAAATTAGATAGTGTCATATTGTATCTCCTCTTTCTCTTTTTCCCATTGGCGTCTGTCGAAAACGCTCAAATCACTGTGATCACTTTTGAGAACCATACGGGATGCCGCCATAGCGCCGACGATGGCTTCTTCAAGAGATTTCCCTTGAACCAATTCCGCCGTCAACATGCCGACAAATGCATCTCCCGCTCCCGTGGCGCCTTTGATCGCCATGGGAGAAGTTGTGAAATGTAAACCTTGATCGGCGGAATATAAATACGCTCCGTCGCTTCCGGCGGTAATAAGCACATGCTCCGAGCCCTTCGCAAGAAGTGCTCGCCCGCAGTCTGAAATACTCGCCCCGTCACCTAATTCGGACAATGCTCGGGCTTCCAGAACGTTACATTTTAGCACATTTATTTTAGAAAGGAAAGGCTTAAATTTTCCGACCTTTACGGCGCTAACGCCGTCGACGATAATCTTCGTGTCCCAACTGAAGACAGTTTCGAGAGCTTCTTCCTTTAAATTGGCATCCACTACGGTGTAGGACGCTTTTTCCGCCAATTCCCGTCGGGAATCCATTTCCTCTTTTCCCAGTTTGTCAACGGCCTTCATGTCGTTGACCGCCACATACATTTCTCCTTCATCGTCCAACACGACCAGGTAACTTCCCGTGCCCACGTCTTGAAAGGTAAAGGACCATTCGAAATTCAGTTTCTCCGGCGCATTTTGAAGAATCAATGTTTTTTTATCGTCGTCGCCGAATGCCGTGACGATTTTCGCCTCGATGCCGACGAGGGCAATGTTGGCGGCAATATTTCGTCCAACACCTCCCGGCGTCATGCGCACATCGCCGGGATTGGAATCGTGGAGCAAAAGCCCGGCCTTCGATTTTCCGCTAATGTCCATATTGCAGCCGCCGAAGACGGCGACATAGGCTTCGCTCATTGTTTCATTCCCTCCCCTCGATTTTTAATCCGTTTATAACATGCGCGGCAAAGCGGCTCGTATTTTTCCGTAGCGCCGATGACCACGCGATCAGATTCTTTCGTGGTGCGGTGGCTAACCCAAGCGTCGCTTCCGCAATGGGCGCAGACAGCGTGGTGCTTTTCCACATAATCGGCTACCGACATAATTTCCTTTACGATTTCAAAAGGATGGGCTTCGTAATCCATGTCGAGCCCTGCGCAGACGATGGTCTTTCCCTCGTCCAGCAGCGTATCAAATGCCGACAAAATCTTTGCCGCATCGCCGGTTAAAAATTGCACTTCGTCGATGGCGAGTACATCCGCCTTTTCACGATTGGCCGCTTCCACGACATCGTCGATATCTTCCACAACCACCGCCTCCAGAGAGGTGTTGTCGTGACTCGTAATGGCAGAGTGGATAAAGCGCGTATCCAAAGTAGGTTTTAATACCAAGGTATTGTACCCGGCAATGCGAAACCGCTTTACTTCCCGCTCTAAACTCGATGTCTTTCCTGAAAACATGCTTCCCGTGTGTAATATTAAACGTCCTCGATATTGATGCATCTCGTCCTCCTCGAAAAAATTATACCACAGCCTCGCGGACTGGCGCTAAGGACATTACAGATCTGAAATTATTCTGTATAATGAATGTAGATACTGAACCTACGACAAAGGAGCTGCCATGTTACATATCGATCATCTTTCAAAATTTTACGGCAAAAAACAAGTTCTTTTCGATATTAGTTTTTCTCTGGATCCCGGCGATATTTGCGCCTTTATCGGCTCCAACGGCGCCGGTAAAACTACGACTATAAAATCCGCCTTGGGTCTTATCCCCTTTGATTCCGGCACCATTACCATCGACGGCCACAATATCGAAACGGAGCCTATGGAAGCAAAACGCATTTACAGTTACGTTCCCGATAATCCGGAGCTTTATACTTTTATGCGGGGAATCGACTATTTAAATTTCATCGCCGATATTTTTGAGTTAGACTACGATACGCGAAAAAGGGGCATCGACACGCTCTCGAAAGATTTCGACATCCACAATCGTCTCGGCGAGCCTATTGAATCTTACAGCCACGGCATGCAGCAAAAACTCGCCCTCATCGGCGCCCTTTTACACGACCCGAAACTCATCGTCTTAGACGAACCCTTCGTCGGCTTAGATCCCTTGGCGACGAAAAAAATTCGCGAACATTTTAAGCGTATGGCAGAAGATTGCGACACGACCATTTTATTCTCAACCCACGTTTTGGAAGTGGCGGAAAAATTATGCAATAAAGTCGCCATTATCCGCGAAGGACGCTTAGTCTATTTCGGTTCCACACAGGAAGTACTCGCCAAGGGAAGTTTGGAAGATCTCTTTGTGGAAAGGATGCAAGACCATGCTTAAGACCCTGATCCATTTGGAAATCAGCCGTATTTTTGCTCAATTTAAAGGGGGCAAGCAAAAAGCCTTTGGCATTTTCGTCTACATTATGAGCCTTTGGGGCATCTTCGGCCTAGGTGCCCTTCTCCCCCTTTTCGGCTCCTCCGGCATCATTTCCACCATGCCCAAAGGAGAAGAATTTTCCGTTTCTGAACTTGTTCAGCGGTTCGATCTTATATCGACGGCGGACATCACCGTGGGCATTTTATTTGTCGCCGTTTTTTTCCTGGCATTTTTTCAAATGAAAAATACCTTTTTCCACCGTTTCGATCAATCCACTTTATGGTCCCAACCTATCGAAACGAAAACCATTATTTTATCGAAATTTATCGGCTCCTGGATCGTAGGCATTCCCATGATCGTCGCCTTTTCTCTCGGCTCTTTGGGCATTTGCTTTCTGTCCACCGGCTCATTGATTAAGACTCTTATTTTGTTCTTGCTCTTTCTTTCGGCGGAAGTGATCGGCGAGTGTTTAGGCTATTTTCTGCGCACCCTGTTTACCCGCGCCAATCGCCGTTTCCGCACGCCGAAAATCGTAAAGACCCTTGTAAAGGTCATCCTCTTCGCCGGGATCATGATGGTGTATTACTATGAAATCGCCAATAATTTTAAAGATATAGCGCGATTTTTAATCTTCTTCCGTTCCCTGCCGACGGTCTTTCGCATCATATCCTTTATTTTGGAAAAGCATATTTTCCTCGCCCCTATTCCCATACTCATTGCCCTCGCGCTTTTACTTTTGTTTGTGCGCTACATGGCAAATCACTTTTTCGCCATCGCCGAAACCATGGAAAGTCGAGGCAGCAAGAAAGTGATGGCGCAAAAAGATTTAAAACCTAAATCCAGAATCGCAGCCTTGATTACGAAGGAGCTCAAACTTTACTGGGATAATTCCACCGTGGCCATGAATACCTTTTTCGGTGCCCTCATGCCCCTTATCCTCTGCCTTCTCCTCCTCGTGCCCGTCATTCACGACGGCTTTACGGATTTTTTGTACGAACAACACTATGTGCCTCCTTACGCCGCCCTCTTCCTCATTTTGCTTTCCCTCGCAGGCGTCATGAATGTGGCGGGCTACAGCTTTAGTTTGGAAGGCAAATCCGCTTATTTAACCTACACCCTTCCCCTTACGGGGCGCATGGTCTTTTTCGGAAAACTCTTGGCCTATTTGGTCATTCTCATTCCACTCTATACACTGACTTTTATTGTGGCCATGGCGATTTTGTCGCCGGATCCCCGCTACATGATTCTCTATTTTTTAGGACCCGTAGCTTATATTATTTTCAACAACGCCGTCGGACTTCTCTTCGACTGGAAGTTCGCCAACTATACCTGGACGACGCCTCAGGAATTTGCGAAAAATTCAAAACAGGCTTTCTTTTCCGCCTTCGGCAATATCGGCGTGAGCGCCCTCATTATTTTCGTCGGCATGACGATTATGACGACCTATCCCCTTTTATACGCGGGGATTATTACGGCACTCCTTATAATCGCCGACATCATTCTGTTTCTTCTGACGAAGAATTTGAAAATCTATCACATTTAAATCTTTCCATGAAAAAACCACGCTGAGTTTTTTGCTCAACGTGGTTTTTCTTATCCTTCAAACGTATAGGTTTGGGCCCGTTCGATGACAATGTCCTCATCCGGTCTATCCATGCTGTTCCGTTCGCAAGCGGCAATGGCATCCACCACATCCATTCCTTCAATCACTTGGCCGAAGACGGTATGTTTTCCGTCGAGCCAAAAGGCGCCGCCTTTTTCCTTGTAGCCGTCGATAACATCTCGGCTGTAGCCTAAACGCTCTCCGGCAGCTTCCATTTGTTCGATAATATCGTCGGCGACCGTCGGGCCGTGAACGATAAAAAATTGACTGCCGTTGGTGTTGGGGCCGGCATTGGCCATGGAAAGAGCGCCCACAATGTTGCGGTAATCTTTGTGGAATTCATCCTCAAAGCGTTCGCCCCAAATACTTTCGCCCCCTCGGCCGGTGCCTGTGGGATCGCCGCCTTGAATCATAAAATCGGGAATGACGCGGTGAAAAATAATGCCGTCATAGTAACCGCGATCGATTAATGTCGTAAAATTTTCAACTGTCTTCGGCGCCGCTTCGGGAAAAAGGCGCAAGACGATGTCGCCTTTTGTGGTGGAAAGCTTCGCCATTTTGTCGCCTGCTTGGGGCGCTTCCAATTGTTTTAACATTTTATTCTCCTTGTTCCGTTAAGACGATGACGCCGTCTGCTGTTACGGCGAGGGTGTGTTCATATTGGCAGGAAAGAGAACCGTCACGAGTACGTGCCGTCCATCCGTTGTCGTCCATTTTAATGGGCCAATCTCCTGCATTAATCATGGGCTCGATGGTAAAGACCATGCCCTCTTCCAGTCGGATGCCGCGCCCCGGTTTGCCGTAGTGAAGGACTTGGGGATCTTCGTGCATATTGGTGCCGATGCCGTGGCCTACGAAATCCCGTACCACGGAAAAACCGTTGGCTTCCGCATAGGTTTGAATAGCGTGGCCGATATCCCCCAAGCGAACCCCGGGTTTTACGAGCGCAATGGAACGATAAAGGCATTCCTTCGTCACATCCATTAGTTTTTTGGCTTCGTCGCTAATGTTTCCAACGGCATAGCTCCAAGCGGAATCGGCCAAATAGCCGTCTACATTGACCACCATGTCGATGGTTAAGAGATCGCCGTCTTTTAATTTTCGATTCGACGGAAAACCGTGGCAAATTTCATCGTTGACCGATGCACAAATGCTGTAGGGAAATCCCTGATAGCCTTTTTGCTCCGGATAGCCGCCTCGATCGGTAATAAATTTTTCCACAAACCGATCCAATTCCAAAGTGGTGACGCCGGGCTTTACTTCGTCGCGAAGGGCGCGATGTACTTTTACGAGCAAATCTGCTGCAATTTGCATTTTTTCGATTTCTTGTTTTGTTTTTATAATAATCAACTGTCAACCTCCCGGACAATTTCCTGTAAATCCTCATCTCGCGACGCCCACATTTTGGCGTCGCCGTTTAAAGCGATGGCTTCTTTTAAATCGGAAATCGCCTCATCTCGTTTGCCAAGTCGCATGTAACTGCAGGCGCGATTGTAAAATAGATTCACGCTTCCTAAATCCAGGGCGATACCTCTCGTTAAAATGGCGATGGCATCCCAAATGCGATCGCCACGCAAATAAATCGCCGACATATTTAAATACGTCGGCGCATAATCTTTATCATAAACAAGAGACTCTTTATAGGCTTCCAGAGCTTTTTCGTCCCAACCCGTCTTTTGATAGATCACGCCTAAATTATAATAACCGATGCTGTACGTAGGCGAAAGTTGCACGGCCTTTTGCGCTAAGGGCAATGCCTTTTCGTATTCCTTCCGCTCCTCGTAAATCGAGGCAATATCGGAAAACACCACGCCGTTTTCGGGAACGAGTTTGGCACATCTTAAAAAGAGTTCCAACGCATCGTCTTTATACCCGAAGCGATCGTACAAAAGCGCCAATTCGTAACAGGCACTTTCGTAGGTGGGATCTTTCGCCACAGCCGATTCCAGATAGGCCATGGCCTCCCGATCCCTGCCGCTTTCTTCCAGTAAAACACCGAGTGCGTAATCGGCGCCGGGATACTCTCCCAACGCGCGAATTTTTTCAAAAGTATCTTCCGCCGATTCCAGATCGCCTTGTTGCCAATAAAGATCGGCAAGAGAAAAATAAGTTTCCACCCGGCTGTCTTTATCGGGCGCGAAGATGAGGGCTTTATTTAAAAGTTCGATGGCCTTTTGAATGTGGCCTTGTTCCAATAAATTGTCGCTTAAAATGTGATAATTTTTCCATTTGCCGGACATATCCGCCTCCCGGAAACATTATATCACAATTATTTCTCTCCTTTGTAGCGAAGAAGACTCATGGCGATCAGCACGCAAATAAGGGAGACACCTACGTCTGCAAAGACGGCAAGCCATAAATTTCCGATCCCCGCCATGCTCAAGATGACGACGATCAATTTAATAATAAGGGCCAGGGCGATATTCATAAAACTAATGCGGCGGGTTTTTTTAGAAAGGCCGAAGAGGAAGGGCAATTTACCGATGTCATCTCCTAAAATGACGATGTCGGCACTTTCGATGGCCATATCTGCGCCGCCCGTTCCCATGGCGATGCCCACATCGCTTTTGGCGAGAACCGGCGCGTCGTTAATGCCATCGCCTACATAAGCTACTTTGTGATTCTCCGAAAGCGCGCGGTCCATAGCATTCACTTTTTCTTCGGGGAGAAGGCCGCCGTAAGTTTCGTCGATGCCCAATTCGCCGCCGACTCTTTCCACTAATTCCTTTTTATCGCCGGAGAACATATAGGTTTTAAGATAACGCTTCATGATTTTCAGAGCTTTTTCCACGCCGCTTTTCACGGAATCCGTAAAGGCGATGCGCCCCAAGAGGACGCCTTCCCGTACCACATACACCGTCGTCATGGCAATGGGTTCCAATGGATCATGTATTCCCAATGAATCTAATAGGGCGCGATTACCTACGGCGACCTCTTTTCCGTCGATAGTGCAGGTAATACCTTTCCCTGAAATTTCTCTGTAGCCTTTAATTTCCCCTTCAGGTTTCGCCTTGGCGAAAAGAGATTGAGCGATAGGGTGATTGGAATATTGTTCCGCCGTAGCGGCTAAAGTTAAGAGGCTTTTTTCGTCGATGCCGATGGTTTCAACTTTTGCTACGGCAAATTTCCCGTCCGTAAGGGTTCCCGTCTTATCGAAGGCGATGGCGTCGGTTTCCGAAAGAATTTCCACCGCTTCGGCGCCTTTAATAAAAATACCGTCTCTCGACGCTCTACCGATACTTGCAAACATGGTAAGGGGTACGGAGAGTACGAGGGCGCAGGGACAGCTGATGATTAAAAAGGCGCAGGCTTTATAAACCCAATGATCCCAGCTACCCATGCCCATTAAGGGAGGTACGACGGCGACGATAAGGGCAAATGCCACGACGATGGGCGTGTATTTTGCCGCAAAACGAGTAATCCAAGCTTCCGTCTTGCCTTTATTGAGGCGCGCATCGGCGACGAGTCCTTCGATTTTGGCCATGGTAGATTCGCCGGCAATTTTGGTAACGATGACTTCGTAAGCTCCGTCTAACGCCATGGCGCCGGCCAATAAAGCATCCCCTTCACCGACGGCAATCGGCGTAGATTCGCCGGTCATGTGTTGGTTTGAAATATGGCCTTCCCCGTGGAAAATCTTTCCGTCGGCTGCGAGAACATCCCCTGCCCGCAAAATAATGTGATCGCCT
>QWCH01006120.1_pt1 | contig 17473 bp, 15 predicted proteins | sample 1972671 | NCBI WGS metagenome assembly QWCH01 (sample SAMN09866713, study PRJNA288562) | Human gut metagenome isolate term3_stool, whole genome shotgun sequencing... | isolation source: gut | host: Homo sapiens | place: USA: California | reverse complement strand
CGCCAACGAGCTGAAACCCAGTTTCCACACCCTTCTGTTCGGGTATATCGACAATATGGAACTTGCCGATACGGATGTTTACCGCCGCGCCGGTATCGACCGCCGTCTGTTCTCCAAAATCCGTTCCAACCCGAATTATCATCCTTCCAAGCAAACAGCGCTGGCATTATCATTGGCGCTTCATTTATCCAAAGAGCAAACTGAAGAAATGCTTGCTTCCGCCGGGCACGCCCTTTCCCAGAGCATGGTTCGAGATATTATCATTTTGTTCTGCATTGAACATCAGATTTATGACCTGCACGATGTCAATGAAATACTTGCCCATTTTGAGCAGCCTGTTTTCGGTGCAGTTTTATAAAACACAAAAAAAGGACCCGCTGACGCGGGTCCTTTTTCTTTTTCAAATGGTCGAAATATCCACCAGGTCCACATCCGCCAGCGTTTTGCCGCTGCGCAGGCATTTCACCAGCACCCGCGCCGTGTCGATGGCCGTCAGGCACGGAATGGAAAGCTCCACCGCCTTGCGGCGCATCTTTACACTGTCGTGGGAGGGAATGCGGCCCTTTGAGGACGTGGAGATCACATAGTCCACCAGCCCGCTTTCAAACAGGTCCATGATATTGGGCCGCGCCTCGCTGAGCTTGCGCACCTCGTTGCAGGCCACCATGTTCTGGCCCAGATAGTACGCCGTGCCGGACGTGCCGTACAGCTTGTACCCCATGTCCTTGAGCTGCCAGGCGATGTCCACCAGCTCGCGCTTGTCCGCGTCCTTTACCGTCAGGATAACGCATTTGCCCGGCGTGGGCTGCCGCAGGCTGTAGCCCGCGCCCACAAGGCCCTTGAGCAGCGCGTCCTCAAAGGTTTTGTCGATGCCCAGCACCTCGCCGGTGGATTTCATTTCCGGCCCCAGCTGGGTGTCCACATCGTGCAGCTTTTCGAAGCTGAACACCGGTACCTTTACGGCGCAGTAATCGCCCGTGGGATACAGGCCCGTGCCATAGCCCATGTCCCGCAGCTTTTCGCCCAGCATACAGCGCACGGCCAGCTCCACCATGGGCACGCCCGTCACCTTGCTGATGTACGGCACCGTGCGGCTGGAACGGGGGTTCACCTCAATGATGAACACCTCGTTGTTGTATACCACGAACTGGATATTCATCAGGCCCACCACGTTCAGCGCGCGGGCCAGACGGCCCGTATAATCCACAATGGTGCCCTTGATCTTCTGCTTGAGGTTCTGCGGCGGATACACCGAGATGGAGTCGCCCGAATGGATGCCCGCACGCTCGATGTGTTCCATCATACCCGGAATGAGGAAGTCCTCGCCGTCGCAGATGGCGTCCACCTCGCACTCGGTGCCCATCAGGTATTTGTCCACCAGCACCGGGTTCGACATATCCACATGGCTGGTGATGATGGCCATGTATTCCCTCACATCGTTCTCATTGTAGGCGATGATCATATTCTGTCCGCCCAGCACGTAGGACGGACGCAGCAGCACCGGGTAGCCCAGCTGTGCGCCGGCGGCCAGTGCCTCCTCACAGGTGAACACCGTGTGGCCCTGCGGGCGCGGAATGCCGCACTTTTCCAGCAGCGCGTCGAAACGCTCCCGGTCCTCCGCCTCGTCGATGGCGTCCGCACTGGTGCCCAGAATCTTCACACCCAGCTTTGTCAGGTGTTTTGTCAGCTTGATGGCCGTCTGGCCGCCGAACTGCACCACACAGGCCCATGGCTTTTCCGTGGCGATGATATGCTCCACGCTTTCTTCCGTGAGCGGGTCGAAATACAAACGGTCGCCGGTATCGAAGTCCGTGGAGACGGTCTCGGGGTTGTTGTTGACGATGACAGCCTCGCAGCCGTGGCTTTTCAGCACCCATGTGCAGTGCACGCTGCAATAATCGAACTCGATGCCCTGCCCGATGCGGATGGGGCCGCTGCCGAACACCAGCACCTTTTTCCTGTCGGAGGGGTGTTCCGCGATAAACTGCGCCGCTTCGTTCTCCTCGTCAAAAGTGGAATAGAAATACGGCGTTTTCGCACTGAACTCGGCCGCGCAGGTGTCCACCATCTTATAGGACGCGCGCAGCTTTTCACAGGGCAGCGCATCCAGTCCCGTCAGACGCAGCACGGTCTTGTCCAGGAAGCCCTGCATTTTTGCGGTGCGGTACAGCTCTTCCGTCAGTATGCCGCCTCGCAGCCCGGCCAGCGCAAGCTCTGTTTCGGCCAACCCTTGCAGCTTTGCCAAAAACCACGGGTCAATTTTAGTGATATTGTAAATCGTCTCAAACGACACGCCGCGCTTGATGGCCTCGTACACAACAAAAGAGCGGTCGGAATCGCACACATGCAGTTTTTCCACCACTTCTTCGTCCGTCAGCGCAGACAGCGTTTCCAGCGTGGGCGTTTCCAGCCCCAGCTCGATGCTCTGCACCGCTTTCATGAAGGCGTGTTCGAAGCTGTTGGCAATGGCCATCACCTCGCCCGTGGCCATCATCTGCGTGCCCAGGGATTTCTTGGCGTATACGAATTTGTCGAACGGCCATTTCGGGAACTTGACCACACAGTAATCCAGCGCGGGCTCGAAGCAGGCGCAGGTCTGCCCCGTGACGTCGTTGGTGATCTCGTCCAGCGAATAGCCGATAGCGATCTTCGCGGCCACCTTGGCGATGGGATAGCCCGTGGCCTTGCTGGCCAGCGCCGAGGAACGGGACACGCGGGGGTTCACCTCGATGACGGCGTATTCGAAGCTGTCGGGCTTTAAGGCAAACTGACAGTTGCAGCCGCCCTCAATGCCAAGCTCGGTGATGATATTCAGCGCCGAGGTGCGCAGCATCTGGTATTCCTTGTCGGAGAGCGTCTGGCTGGGCGCCACGACGATGGAATCGCCGGTGTGAACGCCCACGGGGTCAAAGTTTTCCATATTGCAGACGGTAATGACGTTGCCCTTTCCGTCGCGCATGACCTCGTATTCAATCTCCTTCCAGCCGGAGATGCATTTTTCAATGAGCACCTGATGGATGGGCGAAAGGCGCAGACCGTTGGTGCCGATCTCGTGCAGCTCCTCCACGGTCTCACAGATGCCGCCGCCCGTGCCGCCCATGGTGAACGCCGGGCGCACGATGACCGGGTAACCGATCTCGCCCGCGAACGCAAGCGCGTCGGACAGGCTCTCCACCACCTTGGAAGGGATAACCGGCTCGCCCAGCTTCTCCATGGTGTCCTTGAAGAGCTGGCGGTCCTCGGCGCGGTCGATGGTGTCGGGCTTCGCGCCCAGCAGGCGCACGCCGGCCTGCTCCAGATAACCGCTGCGGGCCAGCTCCATGGCCAGGTTCAGGCCCGTCTGGCCGCCCAGGTTCGGCAGGATGGAATCCGGCTTTTCCTTTTCAATGATGCGCTTCAGCACCGTCAGGGTCATCGGCTCCACATACACGCGGTCCGCGATGTCCGGGTCCGTCATAATGGTGGCGGGGTTGGAGTTGATGAGCACCACCTCGATGCCCTCGCTTTTCAGCGCGCGGCACGCCTGCGTGCCGGAGTAGTCGAACTCGGCGGCCTGGCCGATGATGATGGGACCGCTGCCGATGACGAGCACCTTTTTGATAGACGGGTCCTTTGGCATTTCAGCAGCCTCCTTTCATCATGGCGACAAAATCGTCGAACAGGTATTCGGTGTCCCTGGGGCCGCCGCAGGCCTCCGGGTGGAACTGCACCGTAAAGCAGGGGATGTTTTTATAGCGGATGCCCTCGGTGGTACCGTCGTTGGCGTTTACATGGCTCACCTCGGCCACGGCGGGGTCCACGGTACCGGCCACAACGGCATAGCCGTGGTTCTGGCTGGTTATGAACGTGCGGTCCTTGGCAAAATCCGTCACCGGCTGGTTCACGCCGCGGTGGCCGTATTTCAGTTTTTCCGTTTTTGCGCCCGTGGCAAGAGCCATGAGCTGGTGGCCCAGACAGATGCCGAAAACAGGCCGGCCCAGCGCCGCGATCTCCTTCAGGTTTTCAATGATCTTCACATTTTCGGCCGGGTCGCCCGGGCCGTTGGAGAGCATCACGCCGTCCACCTCCAGCGCCGCAAGCTCGGCCGCGGTGGTGCGTCCGGGCACCAGCGTCACCTTGCAGCCGCGTTTTACAAGATTGCGCAGGATGTTGCGTTTATAGCCGAAATCGAACAGCGCAACATGGTACTTTCCGTTTTCGTTAAATGTTTCCATACATTTTGTAGTAACGCTGTCCACCGCGTCCTTCACCGTATAGGCTTTGATCTTTTCCATCAAAGCGGCGTCGGCGCGCACGGCGTCCGCGCTCTTATATTCGGTGGTGAGCGCGCCGTTCATCACGCCGCTCTCGCGGATGATGCGCGTCAGGCGGCGGGTGTCCACGCCCGCGATGCCGATGATCCCCTGCTCCTTCAAAAATTCGTCCAGCGTTTTTTGGCAGCGGAAATTGGACGGCGTGCCGCACAACTCCCGCACGATGTAGCCGAAGGCCCAAATGCGCGCGGATTCGGCATCCTCGCCGTTCACGCCGTAGTTCCCCACCAGCGGATAGGTCTGTGTGATGATCTGGCCGTAATAGCTGGGGTCGGTGAGGGTTTCCTCGTAGCCGACCATGCCCGTGTTGAACACGACCTCGCCCACACTGGTACCGGCTGCGCCGAAGGCCCGGCCTTCGAACACCATGCCGTTCGCCAGCAGCAAATATGCTTTCATATGCGCTCCCCCTTTTTTCAAGCTCTGCGCGCTCACAGCGTCTGCCTGGCCTGTTCTTTCATCTTACGGCTGCCCAGATGCACCAGCGGCAGCTTTCCCTCTTTGCAGATGGGGCATTCCTCCGGCGCATAGTTGGGGAGGTCCAGCTTGGCGGCGCTGGCCAGGATGGGAATGGGCGAGGGCGCGTCCGCTTTGGTGCGGTCCACCACGCACACGATGCCCAGGCATTCGCCGCCGGCCTCCTCGATGACGCGCTTCGTCTCCAGAGAAGACACGCCCGTGGTCACCACATCCTCGGCGATGATACACTTTTCGCCCGGCCGGATGGAAAAGCGCTTGAGCGTCATCACATTGTCCACACGCTCGGTGAAGATAGCGCGTTTGCCCGTCTGGCGGGCCAGCTCGTAGGCGTAAACGATGCCGCCCATGGCCGGACCGACGATGACGTCCACGTCCAGTTCCCGCAGCTTTTCGGCCACGGGCTTCATGGCCGCGGCGCATTTTTCGGGGTACTGCTGCAGATACGCCATCTGGCAGTAGGCCGAGGAATGGCGGCCGGAGGACAGCAGGAAGTGGCCCTCCAGAAACGCGTCGCAGGACTTCAATATTTCAAGCACATCGTTCATGTGGATTCTCCTTTTTATTCCAATCAGATCTGTGTATTTTCGGCTTAGACCTGCGCGCAGCCGCGGATCTCCGCAAGGGAGCGCACACCGTGGCCCTGCATCCAGGCGGCGATGCCGTCGGTGATCTTTTCGCAGGCGCGCGGGTCGCTGAAATTGGCGGTGCCCACCTGCACGGCCGCCGCGCCGGCCATGATGAACTCCAGCGCGTCCCCGGCTGTGGCAATGCCGCCCAGCCCCACCACGGGCACCTGCACGGCCCTGCACACCTGATACACCATGCGCAGGGCGATGGGGCGGATGGCCGGGCCGGACAGCCCTGCAAACACATTGTTGAATACAGGGCGGCGTTTTTCCAGGTCAATGGCCATGGCCTGGAACGTGTTGACGAGGGAAAGCCCATCCGCGCCCGCCGCCTCGCAGGCAAGGGCCATTTCGGTGATGTTCTCCGCGTTGGGAGAGAGCTTCACGATAAGGGGCTTTTTCGTGCAGGCCCGCACGCGGGACACTACTTCCCGCGCGCTTTCCGCTTTCACACCATAGGCGATTCCGCCCGCCTTCACGTTGGGGCAGCTGATGTTCAGTTCGATGAAGTCCACATTCGTTTCATCCAGCAGCCGCGCGCCCTCCTCGTAAGTCTCGATGGTGCTGCCGCCCAGATTCGCCAACACCGCGGGGCCAAGCTTTTTCATGCCGGGCAGCTCATACTCAATGAAATGCCGCACGCCGGGATTCTGCAGACCGATGGAGTTGATGAGCCCGGCAGGTGTCTCCCACAGACGCTCGCCCTCGTTTCCGTACTTGCCCTCCAGCGTCAGCCCCTTGCCGGAGATACCGCCCAGCTTTTTCATGTCCACGATGCCCGCGTACTCGCCGCCGAAGCCGAAGGTACCGGACGCGGCGATGACCGGGCTGCACAGCGTTTTGCCGCACAGGGTAACGTCAGTCAAGCTCATACAGCACGCTCCCTTCAAACACCGGCCCATCCTTGCAGACAGACACGCCGCCGTTTTTGCTCTTGCAGGTGCAGCCCAGACACGCGCCCACGCCGCAGGCCATCTTGGCCTCCCTGCTCACATATACGCGCACGCCCGCACGCAGACACATTTTGGCCACCTTTTCCATCATGATCTCCGGCCCGCAGGTACACACGGCGGTGTACTTCGCAGGGTCCAGCAGGTCCGTCACAAAGCCGTGGTGGCCGTGGCGGCCGGAATCCGTGGCGATGTGTACCGAACGGCACGCAGCGCTGAACGCGTCAACACGGTACGGCTCGTCCCGAAAGCCCGCATAAAGGTCCACGTCCACGCCCTGCGCGGCCAGCTCTGCCGCAAGCTGCAGCAGCGGCGCGGTGCCGATGCCGCCGCCCACCAGCGCGACGGCGCCGCCCAACGTGCCGTCCACGGGAAACCCACGGCCCGAGGGGCCCGTCAGCGCAACGGTGTCCCCGGGCCGCAGCGCGGCCAGCTTCTGCGTACCCGTACCACGGACCTCATATAAAAAGGAAATCTCTTTTTTCTCTCTGTCAAAACGATGCACACTGATGGGGCGCGAAAGCAGCGGCGCTTCCTCCGCTTTCCAGGCGCGCAGCATGTAAAACTGGCCGCACGCGGGCGCGGGGGTGGTTTCGTCCCAGCGGGCCGTCAGCAGCATCACGTTTTCGCCCGCCGCGCCGTTTGCCAGGACGGCGGCGTTATAATTTGCTGCAGGCATCCGCAATGGCCTCCTTCATATGCACGCATTCGTTGTACGCGGCTTCGGCATAAGCCGTTCCGGGCTGTTTTTTATAGGCCAGCAGCACGCTGCGGCTGGAGTTCACCACACCGCCGTTGCCCTGCGCCAGATACTGCGCGATGTCCTCGGCCGTGCCGCCCTGCGCGCCGTAGCCCGGGATGAGGAAAAAGCTGTCCCTGTATTTGGCGCGGATCTCTTTCGCCTCTTCGATGTGTGTGCCGCCGATGACGAGCCCCAGCGAGGAATAGCCGTGCGCGCCCATGTAGTCCTTGCCCATTGCGCTGAGCTTGTCGCCCACCAGGTCATAAACGTGGCGGCCGTCGGCCAGCTTTTCGTATTCATAATCTTTCGCGCCGGGGTTGGAGGTGCGGCACAGCACGAACACGCCCTTGCCCTTTTCCGTCATGTATTTCGTGTACGGCGTGATGGAATCCAGCCCCATATAGGGCGCCAGCGTAACGAAGTCCGCCTCGAACTCGCCGTCCAGATGGGCCTTGGCATACATCTCGGCCGTTTTGGCAATGTCGCCGCGCTTGATGTCCGCGATGGCCACAAGGCCCTCCCGGCGCAGGTATTCCAGCGTGGATTTATAGGCCAGCATGCCGTCCAGGCCCAGCGCCTCGTAATAGGCGATCTGCACCTTGAAGCAGCCCGCCACGCTCCGCGTGGCTTCGATGATATCCCGGTTGAAGCGGAAGATGTTCTCGCCCTTGGAGAGAGTCTTGTCCACACACTCCGCGGGGATGTAGGAAAAATCGGTGTCCAGCCCCACGCAAACGGGGCTTTTTTCGGCCACGGCCTCATACAAACGGTCTACTTGCAGCATAACGTCCTCCTGTTGTGTGTTTATCCTATTGCTTCCATTGTCCCATAGGTGACGCGGCCCGCCTTCACGGTGCACGCCACGCGGCCGTACAGCGAAAGGCCGTCGTATGGGGTGTTTTTGCTCTTGCCCGCAAAATCCTCCCGGCGCACGGTGTAAGGCTCGCCCAGCTCCACCAGCACCACGTCGCCGTCGTATCCTTCGGCAATCAGCCCCTTGTTCAGGCCCAGTATCTCAGCCGGGCCGCGGCTCATCAAACGGCTCAGGTCTGCCAGCGGCATCCCGTATTCCCGGCACAATTTGGTGTAGCAGACGCTGAACGCTGTCTCCAGCCCCACCATGCCCGGCGCGCCGCCGCGCTTATCCTCCTCGGTGTGCGGGGCATGGTCGGTCGCGATGGCTTCCACCTCGCCCCGCAGCATGGCCGCGATGAGCGCTTCCACATCCTCTTTTGCCCGAGTGGGGCGTCACCTCGCAGGTGACGCGCACACCCCGGGCCTTGGCGGCAAGGATATCGGCCAGCGCCTCTTTGGTGGAAACGTGGCACATGTGCAGCCGTGCGCCCGTAGACTGGGCCAGATACAGGTTGCGGGCCGTCTCCAGGTTTTCCGCCAGACGGTAATCCAGCGCGGAAAGGTCCATATCCTCGGCGTGGCTCATCACCGTCAGGCCTTTTTCGGCGGCGATCCGCATGGCCTCATACATTACCCTGCTCTCGCGCACGCCTTTGCCGTCCTCGCTGATGAAGCGGATGTTCCGCGGCAGCGCCCGCAGATGGCCGGTGGTCTTGCCGTCGAAGTCTTTCGTGATGGACACACACTGGTTCACGTCGCACAGGCCGATGCGCCTGGCGTCGTCCATGATGCTCTGGGCAATGGCCGCGGAAGAACACACAGGCCTTGTGTTCGCCATGCAGTTGACGAACGTGTAACCGCCCCGGGCAGCCGCCCGGCTGCCGGAGTCGATATCCTCCTTATACTCAAAGCCCGGCGTGCGGAAGTGGCAGTGCAGGTCAATGAAAGCAGGCAGCAGCGTGCGGCCGCCTGCATCCAGCACCGTATCCCCGCCGGTGGAAAGGCCCTCGCCCACGGCCGTGATGACGCCGTTTTCAATGCGCACATCGCCCGGACGCGCACCGTCCGCATCCGTGAGCACGGCATTGCAAATCAGCATAAGCCATTCTCCTTTCTGTTCCTCAAATACAGCAAAACGGCAAAAAAAAACTTTTCCCAAAACGGGAAAAGTTTAAAAAGCCGGGAATAGAACGGCGGGAAAAGAAAACAAAGCGCCCTGCACGATGCGAAAACCCACGTTCAGCCCCGGCATGCATGCGTTCCCCCGTTCCCAATCATTTCTATTTATTCTATCATTCTGTAAAGAGATTGTCAATTGAACGGGTATGCAGAAGATAGCGCCCTGTAACGGGGTTTTTCTGTGTGTAATCCACAAACACCACCTGCCGCGTGCCGTACAAAAGCGCCACGCCGCGCCGCACGCCGGGCAGGGGCGCAGTGGCAGGGTTTTGTGCCAGCCGCTTCACCGCGCGGCCCAGCAAAGCGTCCGTTACATGCAGGCATTGCGGCAAGCGCCCTGTGGAATTTGTGGCAAGGCGGTCGCGCACCATCGCGTCCCGCAGGCAGGCTTTGTCTATGCCCGGCAGCGCCGCGCACCAGTTGTACAAAAAAGCGGTGTAATCATCCAGCGGAATATTCGCCGTGCCGTGCCGCGCGCCTGCCGCGCCCAAACGGCAGTAAAAAACGAACGGGGAAAGCCCTGCCGCCGCCATCGCGTAAGCCGCCGTTTCCAAAAAACGCCCGCTGTTGTAGCAGCGCTCCAGCGCGTCTTCGGCGGCGCGCAGCACGTCCAGCTCCTCCGGCGAAAGCCAGGGCGTTTTCTGTACTTCATACGGCGGGTCTTCCGAAAAAACACAGGGGAATTCCTCCGGCTCCTCCCGCATGGCCGCGCCGTGCAGCAGCTTCAGAAAACCCAGCTGCAGCATCTGTGCGCCCAGCGCATAGCCGGTGTTGAAGCTTTCACCGAATGTCCGCAGATCCTCATGGGGCAGGCCCGCGATCAGGTCGATGTGCACGTGCATATTCCCCATTGCAACCAAACGCCGGATGTTCTGCTTTAAAACGCCCGTATCTGTTTTGCGCCGCACGGCGGCCAGCGTTTTTTCGCAAAACGACTGCATGCCGATCTCCAGCTGAAACGCGCCCGGCGGCGCCTGCTCCAGCAGCGCGAAGGTCTCTTCCCGCAGGATGTCGCCCGCAAGCTCGAAATGAAAGCACACGCCCGCCGGAATGTCCCGCCCGTAATGCTTCAGGATAAACGCCAAAATGGCATTTGCGTGGGCGGGTTTTGCATTGAATGTCCGATCAATGAATTTCACGGTGTGCGCGCCGGAGCGCGCCAGCGTCAGGATGTTCCGTTTTGCCTGCTCCAACGGGAACCAGCGGGGCTTGCCGCACCGCCCAGAAAGGCAGAACGCGCAGGCATACGGGCAGCCCCGGCTGGTCTCCAGATACGCAATGCGCCCGCGCAGGTTCTCCAGATACGCCGGCGCATACGGGCTGGGCGGCGCGCCCTCCTCCACGCAGGGCGCGGAGAGAAAGCCCCGGGCGCACAGCCCCGGGATGGGCGGCGCTTCCTCCTCCGGCTTCCGCCCGGCGGCCAGCGACGCCAACAGCATGGGCACGCTGCGTTCGCCCTCGCCGGAGAGGATATAATCCACCTGCGGGTTTTCCGCCAAAACCTCCCCCGCGTTGTAGCTCACCTCCGGGCCGCCCAGCACTACATATGCGCCCGGCCGAGCAGCCTTTACAGCGGCGGCAAGACGCAGCGTTTCCCGAATGTTCCACAAATAGCACGAAAACAGCACCGCATCCGGCTCCCCGTCCAAAATGCGGGCCAGCACGTCCCGCTCCGGCTCATTGACGGTGCCCTCCCGCACCTCGGCACAAACACCCGCAGGGCCTGCGGCCTCCACACCCGCCAGCAGGCACCAAGGCGCCAGCGACGAATGAATGTATTTCGCATTGAGTGCAAACAGCACCGCCTTCATCGGCCGCGCCCCCCCTCTTTCACCGTTTTTACGCTTGCAAATAAAAAATGCCGCGTCACGGGCGCGTTGACACAGAAAACATCGGTTTTCTTGCGTCAGCACGCCTAAAGCGGCGTTTTGCTTTCCCGCAGAACATGGAACATGCGCACGAGCAGCAGCAGGAACAGGGCTGCCAGCAGCCCAAACACGACGCCGGAAAAATCGATCACCACATCCCGCACGTCGCTGCCGCGCCCATCCGCAAACATCTGGATCCCCTCGTCCAGCACGCCTGCCAGCAGGCCGAAAAACAGAGGCCACGAAATATACGAGAGGATGCGCCGGGTATACACCCGCAGGGACAGCATCAGCCAGAAGCCCAGCAGCGCGTATTCGCTGAAATGGCCCAGCTTGCGCACCAGACGCTCGGAAAAGCGCCAGCCGACCCCCACGCGGGCCAGCCCTCCGTTGAGCCATTCGGTGACGGCGGCGCTGCGCAGGCCCGAGGCCGCGCCGCTCTGCATGGAATTGGAAAAAATAAATACGACAGTGCCCGCCGCAAACAGCGTGAACAGCACCCGCAGCACGATCAGGCGTACCGGCGTGCGCTCTCTGTCCGTCAGGCGTCCGTTTGTGTGGTTTTGCTGCATCATAGATAACCCTTTCCGGGCAAACACCTTTGCGGGGCTGTCAAAGAAGCTGCACACCGGCTGCGGCGCACGCGGCGCGCGTTTCACCGTCCCACAGCGACACCTGCACCTCGCCAACGTGGGCTTTGCCCAACAGCAGCATGCACAGGCGGCTTTGGCCGATGCCGCCGCCGATGGTCAGCGGCAGCTCATCCGTTAACAGCATTTTGTGGAATGGCAGCGCCGCGCGTTCCCTGCATCCCGCGATGCTGAGCTGGCGTGCCAGCGCGTCCGCGTCTACGCGGATGCCCATGCTGGACAGCTCCAGCGCACAGCCCAGGGTTTCGTTCCAGAACAGCAGGTCGCCGTTCAGCGTCCAGTCGTCATAGTCCGGCGCGCGGCCGTCGTGAGGCCTGCCGGAACGCAGCGCCCCGCCGATGCCGATGATGAACACCGTGCCGTGCGCCTTTGCAAAAGCATTTTCCCTTTCCTTTGGTGTGAGCGCGGGCCATTGGTCCTCCAGCTCCTGCGCGGTGGCAAACGCCGTTTCCCGGCACAGCCGCACGCGCTCCAGCGCGGGGAACTGCCATTTCAGCTCATCCAGCGTGCCGCACACCGCATCCACGATCTTCTGCACAGTCTGCTTCAGATATTCGGTGGTTCGCTCCTCCCGGGTGATGACCTTTTCCCAGTCCCACTGGTCCACATAAATGGAGTGAAGGTTGTCCATCTCCTCGTCCCGGCGGATGGCGTTCATGTCTGTGACCAAACCGTTGCCCACATGGAAATCATACTGAGCCAGAGCCATGCGCTTCCACTTCGCCAGCGAATGCACCACCTCAGCGTTTGCCCCCAGCGCGGGCACGTCGAAGGTGACGGGGCGCTCCACGCCGTTCAAATCATCGTTCAGGCCCGTGGCCGGGTCCACGAACAGCGGCGCCGTCACGCGCTTCAGATGCAGCGCGCCGCACAGCTTTTCCAGGAAGATCTGCTTGATAAGGCCGATGGCCTTCTGTGTGTCATAAAGCCCCAGCGCCGGCCTGTACCCGGCGGGAATGACGGTTTTCGGCATGATAGAACTCTCCCCCGCGCTCAAAATCATACGGTCCGTTCCGTATTTAATGTATTATAGCACGGGCGGGGGTGTGGTTCAAGCCGCCGGACGGCTTGCCACAGCCGTGCCCGCGTGTTACCATAAGGAAAGAACGCGCCGGCCCTGTCCCGGGCCGCGCAAAAAAAGGAGCGTGCCGTTATGGCGGAGCACCGCATTTTCAAAGCCCGTTTTTCCGATATCTACCCGCTCTACGTACAGAAGGCGTTGCGCAAGGGCCGCACGCAGGATGAAGTAGACGCCGTCATTCTCTGGCTGACGGGCTACACGCCCGGCGGCCTTGCCCGGCAGCTTGCGCAGCGAACGGATATGGCGTCCTTTTTCGGGCAGGCGCCGCGGTTCAACCCAGCCGGCGCAGAGATCAAAGGCGTGGTGTGCGGCGTGCGGGTGGAGGACATTGAAGACCCTTTGATGCAAAAGATCCGTTATCTGGATAAGCTCATCGACGAGTTGGCCAAGGGCAGGCCCATGGAAAAAATACTGCGCGGCACAAAGGACGGTGGGGAGCAATGCTGAATTTCGCGATCCTTTCGGCGGGAAACATTGCCGGGCGCATGGCGCGCACGCTGGACAGCCTGCGGGATGAGGTGCAGCCTTACGCCATTGCGGCCCGGGACAGCGCGCGGGCCCAAGCCCTGGCCGGGCGGTACGGCTTTGCAAAAAGCTTTGCCGGATATGAGGCGCTGCTGGCCGACCCGGCCGTGGACGTCGTTTACATCGGCAGCATCCATCCTCTGCACGCACAGCACATCCGCGCGGCGCTGCTTGCGGGCAAACATGTGCTGTGCGAAAAGCCCCTGACGCTGAACGCGGCCCAGGCGCAAAGCCTGTTTGCCCTGGCGCGGGAGCGCGGCCTGCTGCTGGCGGAAGCCATGTGGACGCGTACGCTGCCTTTTGCGCAGGCTCTGCGCAAAACGCTGGCGGACGGGCGGCTGGGCGCGCCGCGCCTGGTGACGGCTGTGCTGGGTGAGGCCATGGCGGATATCCCCCGCATCGCGCAGCCCGCGCTGGGCGGCGGCGCGCTGCTGGACATAGGCGTTTACGCGCTTACGCTGGCATGCCTGGCACTGGAGGGAGACGTGGAGCGGGTTGGGGGCGTGTGCGTTCAAAACGGGCTGGGCGCGGACATTGAGGAGAGTATTTCTCTGCGTTTTTCCGGCGGAGCGTGCGCCTCGCTGGCCGTGAGCGCCCGGTGTGCGGCGCCCCACCGCGCCGCCGTTTGCTGCGGCGGAGGACGCATAGAGATCGACGGCCCGCTTTGGAGCCCCACGGCCATGACGGTGTATGGCGGAACGGGAACGGACGCGCCGCGGGAAACCATCCGCTTTGACAACACAGGCACGGGCTTTGAGCCGGAGGTGCGGGCCGTGGCGGCGGCGCTGGCGGCCGGCCGCACCGAATGCCCGGCCCTGCCCGCTGCCGAAACGCTGCGCGTGCTGCGCGCGGCGGACGCGCTGCGGGCGCTGTGGGGCGTGCGGTATCCCGGCGAAGCGTGAGGCATAGCCGGCTCTTTCCGGCTTTTCTTTTTTAAAATAATTGTAAAGCCGGGCGCGCGCTCCCTTGGCAGGACGGCGTCCGGCGTGCTACAATGAAAGCAACAACAACAAAGGGGGCTTCTCCCGATGAAGCTGAATTACAAACGCACCTTTTTCGTGGGCCTTGCATTCATGTCCATCTGCGCGTTCTGGCAGGTGTACGACAACGTCATCCCCCTGATCCTGAAAGACACGTTCCATGTGCGCGACAGCTACATCGGCATCGTGATGGCCATGGACAACGTGCTGGCGCTGTTCATGCTGCCGCTGTTCGGCAAGCTGAGCGACAAGACCCGCACGAAAATCGGCCGCCGTATGCCGTACATACTGGGCGGCACCATCCTGGCGCTTCTGTGCCTCGCCATCATGCCCGCAGCACAGAAGCAGAACAACGCCCTGCTGTTCTTCATCGGCCTGGGGCTGGTGCTCATTGCCATGGCCACCTACCGCAGCCCCGCCGTGGCCCTGATGCCGGACGTCACACCCAAGCCCCTGCGCAGCCAGGGCAACGCCGTCATCAACCTGATGGGCGCCGTGGGCGGCATGCTGATGCTGCTGACGATGATGATCTTTCCCGTCACCGGGGATACGCCCCGCTATTCCGCCGTATTCCTTGTGCTGGGGCTGGTGATGGCCGTCTGTGTGGCCGTGCTGTTCTGGCAGATCAGGGAACCGGCCTGCGTGGCTGAACGCGAGGCCGCCGACAGGGCCGCCGGCTCTTCCGACGAGGACGAAGGCGTAACGGACGCGGGCGGCAAAATGCCGCGGCCCATGTTCCGCAGCCTGCTGTTCATCCTGGCCAGCGTGTTCTTCTGGTTCTTCGGCTACAACGCCGTCACCTCGGCTTTCAGCCGTTACGCCGAACAGGAGCTGCAGGGCAACTTTGCCCTGGTGCTGATGATCTGCACCGTCGCGGCCATCGTCTCGTATATGCCCGTGGGCATGATCGCCCAGCGCATCGGCCGCAAGCGCACGATCCTCATCGGCATCGTGATGCTGGGTACTGCGTTCTTTGCGGGCATCTTTTTCCACAGCGTCTCGCCGCTGCTGTACATCTTTTTCGCGCTGGCCGGCATGGGCTGGGCGTTCATCAATGTAAACAGCTACCCCATGGTGGTGGAGCTGAGCAAGGGCTCGGACGTGGGCAAGTACACAGGCTATTATTACACTGTGTCCATGACGGCGCAGATCTTTACGCCCATCCTCTCCAATATTCTGATGGAGCATGTGGGCTATCGCACGCTGTTTCCCTATGCCGCCTTCTTCGTGTTCGCCAGCTTTGTCACGATGCTGTTCGTGCGGCACGGTGATGCGAGGCCGGTTGCCAAAAAGGGGCTGGAAGCGCTGGACGTGGACGACTGAGCGTGTTTTTCCTTGCTCCAATGCAAAACGGCCGCCGGAAAGGCCTTTCCGGCGGCCGTTTTTTGCGGCTTTTTTGAAAAACCTCTTTCCTCGGAGAAAAAAATCGTCTATGATAGAGTGCGGTATACGGCGCAGAGCCGCAAAGCGACGGGAGGATGCAGCGATGAGAGCGGGAAACGACCTTGGCAGCGGAAGGATCGGCGTGCTGGTAGGACGCATCGCGCTGCCCAGCATGCTGGCGCAGTTCATCTCTGTGCTTTACAGCATCGTGGACCGCATTTTCATCGGCCAGATCCCCGGCGAGGGCGCGCTGGCGCTGGCAGGCGCCGGCGTATGCGGCCCGGTGGTGACGATGGTCGGCTCGGTGGCGTTTCTTGTGGGCGTTGGCGGCGCGCCGCTGCTCAGCATCAAGCGCGGCGAGGGCGACGACGATGCTGCGCGGGGCATTCTGGCCAACTGCTTTTTGATGCTGTGCGTGTTCTCGGTGGCGCTGCCCGCCGCCATCCTGCCCTTTCGTGAGCCGATGCTGCGGCTGTTCGGCGCAAGCGACGCCACCTACTCGTATGCGGAGGCCTATTTCACCCTTTACCTGCTGGGTACGCCCTTTGCGCTGCTGGCCTCCGGCCTGAACCAGTTCATCGTATGCCAGGGCTTCGCAACCGACGGCATGAAATCCGTGGCGCTGGGCGCGGTGCTCAACATCGTGCTGGACCCTGTGTTCATCTTCGCTTTCGGCCTCGGCGTGCGCGGCGCGGCCATCGCCACGGTGCTTTCCCAGCTCGCAAGCTGCGTTTATGCGGTGCGCTTTCTGCTGGGCAAAAAGCCCCCCATCCGCATCACACGGGGCGGATATTCCGCGGCCGTCATGAGGCGTGTGCTGACGCTGGGCTTTTCGCCGTTCATCATCATCGCGCTGGACAACGTGATGATCATTGCCATGAACGCCGTGCTTCAGCACTACGGCGGCGCGGCGCGGGGCGACGCTCTGGTGACCTGCGCCACCATCGCCCAAAGCTTCATGCTCGTTGTGACGATGCCGCTGGGAGGCATCACCGGGGGCACGCAGTCTATTTTAAGCTATAACTACGGCGCGTACCGCACAGAGCGCGTACGGCAGGCGCAGAAGTACATTTTCGGGCTGGGGCTGGCGTTCACAGCCGTGATGACGCTGGCCGCGCGGCTGGCCGGGCCGTTGTTCGTGCGGCTGTTCACCACCGACGAAGCGCTGGCGGCCCAGGCGTTCGACACCATCAAGGTATGCACGCTGGCGCTGCTTCCCCTGGGCCTGCAATACGAGGTAGTGGACGGCTTCACGGCACTGGGCCTTGCGAAGCTGGCGCTGCCGCTTTCGCTGTGGCGCAAGGCCGTCTACTTCGCGGCGGTGTTCGCGCTGCCCGCGTTTTTCGGCGCGGACGCGGTGTTCTACGCCGAGCCCATCTCCGATGTGCTTGGGCCGCTGGCCTCCGTCGCCGTGTACTGCGTGTGCATCCGGGGCGTACTGGCCCGGCGCGCGGCGCTGGCGCCGCAGAAGCTTCCCAACTGAAACCGCAAAAACCATGGCCGCAGCGTCTGCTGCAGCCACGGTTAGCTTGTCGAAAAAGCTGCGCTTTTGCGCCAAGCCGCCTGCGAACAGGGCCTGCGGCCCCGTTCGCCGCGCACGGCGGCCTTCGGCGGCCGCTCCGCTCTGCACGCCTCGGCACTGGCCCTGCGGGGCGCCGCGGGGTTATTTTAGGGCAACACCGCACAATTCTAAGTTTCGAATCGCGCCGGCAGATTTTTTGGCAGGTTAAACAAGAATGCTCGCGAATACTTTGTGTATTCGCGAGCATTTTTGTGACAGTTGCCGGAAAATCTGCAAGCGAGGCGACGCTTAAGGCTTCAGCCGTGAATTGTGCGGTGTT
>QWCH01003268.1_pt1 | contig 17478 bp, 16 predicted proteins | sample 1972671 | NCBI WGS metagenome assembly QWCH01 (sample SAMN09866713, study PRJNA288562) | Human gut metagenome isolate term3_stool, whole genome shotgun sequencing... | isolation source: gut | host: Homo sapiens | place: USA: California | reverse complement strand
CGCACAAATATTACTCATGCGGTAATTATATCCGATACATTCATGTTGGTAATGCGGAGCATTCTCCCTGGCTTGGGTAGCATAGAACATAGTCCGTTTAGCCTGTTCTTCCGTCCGGCAAACTAAAGCGCCACCACCGGAAGTCGTAATCATCTTATTTCCGTTGAATGATAAGGCGGCAAATTCTCCGAAAGTACCACATTTCCGTCCTTTATATTCTGAACCCAAAGCTTCTGCTGCATCTTCCAAAACGGGTATTCCATACTGAGAAGCAATAGCCATAATTTCATCCATCTTTGCAGGCATTCCGTATAAATGAACCGGAATAATTGCTTTCGGGAGTTTTCCTGTTTTACGCAAACGGTCTTTGATCGCTTCTTCCAAAAATAAAGGACTCATATTCCAAGTATCCTGTTCGCTATCTACATAGACCGGAGTAGCTGACTGGTATGCTATCGGATTGGCAGAAGCGGCAAAAGTAAAGGACTGGCAGATGACTTCGTCATCTGTTTGCACTCCTAATTCGATAAGCCCCAGGTGAAGGGCGGCTGTACCGGCAGACAATGCGACCACGTGTCGGTCTTCTTTAAGATAGTCCGCTAACTCTTTTTCAAATGCATTTACATTGGGGCCTAAAGGGACAACCCAGTTGGTATCGAAAGCTTCTTTTATGAAGTCTTGCTCACGACCACTCATGTGAGCAAGTGAAAGCCATATTTTCTTATCCATATAGTTATGATAAATAATCAGATTGGTTTTATTATTTTACATCTATTGCCGACTGCCAACACACCATCAGGGATATCTTTGGTAACAACAGATCCTGCACCAATTATACTCCATTTTCCTATTTTTACCCCTGGAATAACAGTGCTACCGGCTCCGATCCACGTTCCCTCACCTACCTTAACATTGCCACAAAGTGTACAATGAGGAGATATATGTACATAATCTTCTATTACACATTCATGATCAACAGAAGCACCTGTATTTATAATACAATGTTTCCCTATATAGATACCCGTTTGTATAATAGCACCTTGCATTACAACCGTCCCCTCATCAATTGTAGTCGTTGCAGAAATTATAGCAGACGGATGAAAAGCCTTTCCAAATTTTACATTAACTTGTTCCGCTATTTTCTTACGAATATTATTATTACCAATACTGATAATCAGAGGTCCCTTAACCTCTACAGAACGTAATACAGGATAGTCAAGAAGCCGGTGAATTGCTTCATTATCATCAAATAAAGCTTCAATAGGCTCATTAATAGTCCGCAAAATATCAACGATCACTTTAGCATGACCACTTGCTCCGTATAAGTACATCACTCACTACAAATTATTAATATACCTAATCCAAATCTCGTATAACTTCAAATGCTTCTGCTCTTACTTGTGAAACACAAGCTCCTCGATACTTTGCTAAAGCTATAATTGCTTCTAAAGAACGGGAAGCGGGAAACGAATGCAATTGTGATTGAAAACAACTCATCGCTTCGATTTTTCTTTCAAACTCTTCTTCTGTAAATGTCTGGTATTTAGTAGGAATAAAAAAATCTGTTGCTATTGGCTCTCCCCATTCGGTTTCAGATAATGTCTCGTATGCATATATCCTTTTTACAGGGGAGTTCGGCAAAGGGCGACATGCAACCATAGCTGCCTCATGAATGATTCGATGATCTTTATGGCAGTCACCACGGTGTGGAATATATACTGTATCAATATTATGTTCTCTTATGAGAAGTAAAATATTATTTGAAATTTTATAACTAGGATATTGATCTAAAGCTGGCGCTGGTAAATCCCAAAATATAGTATTTCTTACTCCAATACTTGCATGTGACGCCAAAGCTTCATTACGAACCGTTTGAATAGTTTCAACGGAGAATAATTCTGGAGCACCAACCGATGCATTAGTACAAATAAGTACAATTACATTATTACCATTGGCTACAGCTTTAGCCATTGTTGCTCCACAACCCAAAATTTCATCATCTGCATGTGGGGCTATAATTAAAATATTACTCATATTCTTTTGCTATTTTCTCGTTCTACATTCAATGGCTTTCTCACAAATTCACCATAATCAGTCTTTGCTCTTTGGAACAGGGTTTTGAATACGTTGATAAAAACATTAAAGTCTTTTCTTAAAGATAAGTTATTACCGTATTCTGTTTCATATTCAAGCTGTCTATCCCATGATACAATAGGGTTTGGATCTACAGAATCTGGAGTAATCAACCCTGCTCGTACTTTAAATCTTGCTAACTCTTTTTCCTTGAAATAATCGTTATAAGTAGGAGGTAATGGACGAGGACCAATTACAGACATATCTCCACGAACAATATTTAATAATTCGGGTAACTCATCTAAAGAACTTGAACGAAGCCAGCGCCCCAACCTTGTAAAACGTTTTTCATCCGGCAACAACCCACCTTCTCTATCCCGCCCATCTGTCATTGTACGAAACTTTATAATATTGAAATTTTTCATTCCTTTACCAGTTCTTTCCTGACGAAATAATATCGGACTTCCCAGGTTTACCCAAACCAAGATTGCTAAAATAAGGAAAACAGGACTAATTACAATAAGCAAAACCAACGAAGAACAAAAGTCAAAAACTCTTTTTAAAAATTTGTACATTTGCTAAAATTGAATTAATTCACCATCTGGTGAAGTGAACATTTCATCGTATCTTCTTCTTAGACGAGTACCAAAGGCTGGTTCACACATAGGCATATCTTCTCCTAAGAGTTGTTTCACTCGTAAATAAATCAAATTTACACCACTTGCTGCAATTACAGAAACCGTTGCTGTAATACGGGGATTAATATCCATCAATACTGCTTCGCCTTTACTATTACGCATAAAGTCAAAGCCCACATTTCCATCCATATGAAACAGCTTAACCACATCTGCAGAAACTCTATATGCCAATTCATCATATTTCACTACGCTCTCTTGTGCAATACTCATTAAACTGATAGTATTTTCTCTCCCGACTTCATACAGAATCTGACCTTTGCTAGCAAGAAGATCAACCGTAAATTCTGGACCATGCATATATTCAACGAGCATCATTTCTTCTAGTTTATCTACACTTTTCAAAATAGCAAGCATATCATCAAAAGAAGAATAGAGGCTATTTGGTTTTTCATGTACAAAAACCTGATATCGTGATTTATTAGCATCAATAATACGGACTCCACGGCTGCCACTACCATTTGCTATTTTAAGACAGACTGGTTTATCTGGATATCCCATGTATCTACACCCATTAATGAAATCTTCCACACTAAAAATCCCATAGTAACGAGGAACAGGGATACCAGCACTCTCTAATGCCTTATAAGTATGTAACTTATTATTTGATATACTTACAGATTCCATATTCGAAACAGATAGAAGAACACCCATGCTATCAAACTCTGCTTTTCTTACTGCAACAACTTCTACTTCTGCTGATACGTTAGGAAAGTATACATCTACTCTCTCTTTCTTACAAATATCAAGCACAAAATCACAAAAGGTTGGATCATTGGCCGCAGGTACTTGATAAAAAGAATCCACCATGTATTTAGCACTTGGATCGGAAGTCATATCAATGCCAACAATCTTGATATTCCGCTCTCCATTATTCCTTAGACATTTAATCATACCTGGCATTGACGGAGAACTACTAGCAGATAAGAGTACTGTTACATCTTTCAACATAAATTCATCAAAATTTGAATGTTTTAAAAATATCTTCAAAAGTTTCTTTTCTCTTTATCAATTCAAAACTTTTATCTTCTTTGACAGTAATCATTGCGCAGTTGGGCTGAATGAAGGGAGGCTTGTAAACAACAGAATACCCCCCCACATTCCCAAATTCAATGATATCACCTGTTTTTATTGCTTCAGGAAACCCTTCAAAAAGGCAATCTTGTTCCAAGCAAGTAAACCCCGTCAAATCAACAGGAGACTGCAACTCTTTCCCGTCTCCACATGAAATCAGCGTATAAGGAAGTCTCATCATTTGACAAGTTTCGCCAGCATTATGGATATCACAGTCAAGTATTGCAATATTTTTTCCTAAAATCGTCTTGGTTGCTCTAACTGTGGTAACCAATGAAAGATAACGGGATACGACAGTTGTTCCTGGCTCTGAAATTAACATGGGTTTTTTCTCAAAGTTTACATAATGTTTTGCCATTGTTCCAGCAACAACTACTGCATATTCCTCATAGGTAGCAACATCAACAGTAAACTGTCTCTTCAGATAATCATCCATATCGGCAAACATTCCGCTACCTACATCTATATATTCAGGATTTCCATCTATATATTTATCTGCAGCCTCCAATATATTATCAATTCGGCGCTGCCATGCAGAAATGTAACGCGCCCTACTTACATGTATATGTAAACCCACAAGATGCAAATTAGGCTGTGATTTCAGTAACAAAACCACTCGATCCATTTCTGGGCTTCCAACTACCATACCAAAGCGTGAAACAAATCCAGCTCCTATGTCCGTGTTGATTCGAATGCCTATTTTTAATTTAATATTGGGATTGTTTTTGGCCAACTCAACAACTTTAAGAGCCTCTTCTTCGTTATCAATATTAGAAATGCCCCCTTTTAAAATATGTTCTGCCATAAGAGGTCCTTTAAGGGGACCATTGTATATTATATTCTTGTTTTCATAACCAATCTTCTTGGCTACAAGATATTCCATATCAGATACGACTTCGGCATACCCCCCCAAGTCTTTAACTGTTTTACAGATATAAGGAGTATAGTTCGTTTTATATGAATATGCTGGTATATAATTTTCATAAATTCTCCTAAATGATTTATTCAGATGCTCAAAATTTCTCCGAAAGTCTTTTTCATAAAAAACATAAAGTGGAGAATCAAACTCCTCTACTACTTCTCTAACCTGTTTTGAAGACAAAAATGGATTCATCAATATCTTTGATTTTAACATTTATTAATCACCCCTTAAGAGTTTAATCATAACGTCTAAGATCTGTTTGTCCATAATAAGCATTTATCCCATGCTTCCTCATATAATGCTTATCCAACACATATTCCCCCATAGATGCTTGGGGATTCAACATCAAGGTCTTCAAATTCATCTCCGCAACAACATCCATCACTACTGCATGATAAACCGATGCTGCTGCATCTTTTCCCCATGAGAACGGACCATGGTTCTTAACAACAACCCCAGGAACAGCCATCGGATCAATATTGCGTTCTTGAATACATTCAACAATGACCTTACCAGTATTCTGCTCATAAGCGTCCTTTACTTCCTGTTGAATCAATTCCCTAGTACAAGGTATATCTCCATAAAAATAATCTGCATGGGTAGTTCCCAAAGCCGGAATATCAATTCCTGCCTGAGCAAACGCAACCGCATTTATCGAATGTGTATGTGCGATCCCCCCAATGTTAGGGAATGCTTTATATAGCTCCAGATGCGTTTTCGTATCGGACGACGGTTGCCATTTACCTTCTACAACCTTACCAGTCATAAGATCCACCACAACCATATCCTCGGGACTCATACCATCATAATCGATACCCGAAGGTTTTATAACAACAAACCTTCGCTCTCTATCAATTCCACTGACATTACCCCATGTATAAATAACAACTCCTTTCGCAACCAAATCAAGATTGGCAACGCAAACTTGTTCTTTCAAAGATTCCAGCATATTTCTATTTTAGATTATTTCTTTCAAGACGGAAACTGTATGAGCCAAACCTCTCCCTGGACCAAAAAGACCTTTCCAGCCTAAAGCCTGCAAACTAGAACTATCTAAAGAAGAATTACTCATCGGATTAAACCCTTTTCGTTCTTCCTCGTTTGCTTCTTCCCTAATCAATTTTACACTGGCTGATTTCACGAGAAATTCAGCCATTTCTTTAATACTGATTATTGATTCCGGATTCGAGATATTATAAGCATGAACATTCTCACCTCGAATTAATATTTTAAGCAATGCAGAAGCACAATCCAAGCAATAGCAATAACTCCTCAATTGTGAACCGTCACTTTTCATCACTATATTTTCTCCACGAGCAACAGCATAAGCCCAAGCAGAAGATACCCGGTTGTCAGAAGGAGAAGCGGTGGGTCCATAAATATGTCCTGGACGCGCAAGAACTGATTCCACTCCATACTCATCTGCATAAGAGACACATAATGTTTCTGCCGCACGCTTCCCTATGGAATAAGAATTTCTGGGATTCAACAAATCAATATACCCATACTCGTCCTCACGATAAGGCTGACATTCCTCCTTTTTACCATAGACCTCACTGGAACTAATAAAAAGAAGTCTTTTTACACCATACGCCTTCGCGTAATCTAAAAGACATTTCATTCCAGTAAAATTACTAAGCATAGTTTCAACAGGTTCTTTTACAATATTTCTAGGAAAAGCATTGCTTGCTCCATGGATAATATAATTGCAAGGAATACAAAACTCGTTATCTGCCTTTGAAGCATCATACGTAATAAAACGAAAATAATCTTTAGTAAAATACTGAGCAAAACGAGTTTCTGTCTTTTCTCGCGATCTACCCGCCACGAGAATATTTATCGCATTGATATGCGTTTCATTATAGCGAATCAAGATATCTACAACAGAAGAACAGATCAGTCCTGTCGCTCCCGTAATCATAATTGTTTTGCTCTCTAATTCCGTAAGTTCCGGTAATTTTGAAAGCACTTCATCAATATCAGAGATCCATATATTACTTTCGTAAATGTTCATATCTAATCTTTTAACCAAGCAGAACGTTTTGCCATAAGCAATGCTTTAAAAATATCTATATCGTCAATTGTTGTCAGTTTGATATTTTTTTCGGATCCAGCAGAAAAATACACCTGCTCCCCCATCTCAATCATCAAAGTGCAAGAAGCTACAGAATTTGTAATACCCGCTTTAAGCGCACGCCTATGCAAATCACAAATTTTTCCGATCCGAAAGCCTTGTGGAGTTTGTGTTCTTTTCAGGTTGTCACGCGGATAACTTCCTACCGAAACCACACCATCCTTAGTCTGCATCATGGCTTCCGCACAAGGAATTACTGTAATCGCATTCCCGTATCGGGTTACCACTCGAATACAATCAGAAATAATTTCTGCCGATACCATAGGACGAATCGCATCATGAATCAAAACGATGTCATCTTTACCAAAATATTTCTCCAACTCGTACACTCCATTACGAATAGAAGCTTGCCCATTTTCTCCTCCTGGAACAACATATTTCAATTTCGTTATATTAAACTGCTTTGCATAAGCCCAAAGAACCAGTTCCCAGCCTTCAATACAAACAACCGCAATCGCATCAATTTCCGGATGTCTTTCAAACGCTTCCAATGTATATACAATAACAGGACATTCGTTTACTGTCAAGAACTGTTTTGGAATGTCTTGGTGCATTCTATTTCCTGATCCACCAGCTATTAAAAGAGCTATATTTGCCATAATATTTTCCAGTGTATTAAACCATTTTATAGTTAGTAAATTTTATACAAATAAAATATATAATCAAGTTTGTTTTCCTTGTCTCTTTCTCATAAAAGAATAGATTTTTGAATAAGGTAATCTTATCTTGAATAATTTATACAAAAAGCCAACTCTCCAAGGAGAATATTTCAAATCTTTCAAAAACATTTTGGGGTATAAAATATAATAAATCAGTCTTTTAGGATCCGCCATCTTTTGACGATAGAAATTATCATATTCAAGCCGTCCAATATTAATTAACTCTGCTTTTTGGGGGGTTGTAGCAAGATTTATAAATGCTTCACTCCCCATTTCTGCCGATATAAATATAGTTTTATCCAATATGCTTTTTCTAAATTCTTTTACAAATTGTATAGCTCCATATTGCACATCTGCAATAAATTCCGATATATTTTCTACTTCATTCAATACAGGAATTACATTTCTTCCCTCCGTGTGATACTTTATCACACTCCCATGAGGTGCTAAAACAAGCGATTCAAATAGAATTATCCCTGTAGTAAAGGATGAGGTTTTCTGTTCATCAAATAGAAACGCCTTATAATTGTTTCTTCCAATTTTTTCATTGGTTCCATCCAGACATCCGAGATATAATCCTTTCACTGAAAGATTTTTACTCTTCGATTTTTGTATCTTTTCCAAGATATATTGCGTAGTTCCATGCCACCCAACATCCACCAATAGAATATTAGCGTCAAAAAGTCCATGTTCTTTCAGATATTTCATGCCCTCCGAAGCCAGCATACGCTCACTCTGAAGTATTTTCTCAGAAGTAAGAATATCCTTAACTTCCTTATGATCATTCAACTTTCTTACATTATACTTCTTACCTAAATCTATTTTCTTATCGCTATCTATATCATCTAAATTATATCCCATGTATCGGATAAGTTCTTCAAGCGTATACTCTCCTCTTGCCAAAACATTTCCGGATTCAGTCAAATCCCCAACCGCTTGAGTTAATATCGGACGTAAACTTTTTCGTGATATATATACATACTCACAATTTGCTTCTTCTTGATAAATAAGCCTATAAGCCATAGAAAACAAATACATGTCACGGGCTGCAAACCAAAGTCGGACCTTGCTTTCTTTATTATCCAGTGAGTCATGAATCCATTTACAATAAGAATAAATAATTGGTCCCAATAATTCATATCCTAAACGCTGTCCTCTACTAGCAAATTTGGGAACCCTCGTATTAATAAATGCGAAGAGAGAACGTTTATCCAAATATGTATCCACACTAGGCATTTTTGAATATAAGGTATTACAAATATTTCTTTTTATATGTAACGCTCTAATGCCAGCTCGCAAAGCACCTATATAATCTGCATATATACTATCCCCTATATGAATAATATCTTTACAATTAATATTTTCGGTTTTACATAGTGTTGCAAATAATAGTCCCGTCCCCTTTTTTGCCCTTTGTTCACTTGATAAATACAAATATTTATATCCACTTATACCTTCTCTTTTCAATATTCTTTCAAGAAAACTTTTAGGAAGATACATATCTGAAACTATATATATAGTTTTACCAGATTTCAAACATTCTTCAAATAAATACTGTATATCAATGTTCGAATGTAATAATGATGCTTCAACATCCAACTCCAATTGCTGAAGTATACTCTTTTCAGAGACAGACAAATTTATTTCAGAATATATTTCATCAAATGTTACATCTTGATATATGCTTTTCTCTCTTGCCGCTTTTTCCGCATTCTCCCGTATACTGGCAAAATTTAATTGTTGACCAAACCGTCGGCTATATTCTCGTTCGACAAGAACAAAAACATCTGTGGGGAAAAAGACATCCCGCTTAAGCAATGTATCAAAAATATCGAATGATACAACCTTATATTTCATTATCCGACTAAGGATATGTTTTTTATCCACACTCCCTCCTATCTTTCCTTTGGATTTCTAAAATATTGAATACCACGATATTTTTTATATGAATTTTTCAAATCCATAAACACTATATTGTGTTCTGGATGACGTTTTTCTTCTGAAGGCAGTTCCATATAATTACCATAGCGCTTACTTAGATATTCCCTACAACCAACTGGAAGAGGTAATTTTGTATTTTCAAAAGGTACCCAAACAGCTGTGTCAAACCAGTTTTTTGGATACAACCAAGTAATAAACGGAAACATAGTAAATTCTTTTACATACTTAGCACTTTCATAGTTCTTATCTGGAATTGTAGCCAGTTTTTCTAATGTACTCCAAATAAAATAGCGAATCCTCTCTCCTCTAAAAATTCCAAGTAAAACTTTAGATGCAATATACACGACTTTACTTTGCCTATCAGGAAGGCGTCCTGCTTTAAATAATGAACAACCACAAGCACAAAGCAACTGAAACATCCGCCCCACTTTTGAACTTGCCGCTGCATGCAGTGGGGCGAAGTCTAATGCCACACCCTGATTTGTATCTGTATTTACAGAAGCTTCTACTATAAAAGTTGTATGATTATCCCTGACTGATTCTGAGAGATGATGATCATTATAGTTCCGTCCTTGGACACAAAGTGAATATCGTTCTGTATCGGCCTCTCGCTCCCATATTTCCAATAATTTCTTATAGTCTGGTGCAGGCATACACAAATCAATATCATCATCCCAAGGGATAAACCCCTTATGTCGGATTGCTCCAAGACATGCTCCTGCAAAAACATATACCCTCAAATTATGGATCTTGCAAAATCTAACAAAATACTCAGCTATCTCCAAATTCTTCTTTTGAAGAGCTTTAAGTTCATCGTCTGTAAGTTGAATTAAATCGTTCATTACCATCTTTTTCATTTTAAAGAATCATAAACTTTCTTCAATTGTTCTGCGTAAACTTCTTCTGTAAAAGAATGGATAGCTTTTTCTTTTGCTTTATTCCGAATATCAGTTGTATCCATTTCTAAAACTATTTCCATATACCTAGCCAATTCATCATTTGTATTAAACAAAAATCCTGTTATCCTGTGTTCAATCAATTCCGAAGTTCCACCAGAATTCCGACCAATAACCAAACAATCACTCAGCATAGCTTCTGCTGTTACCCTCCCAAACGCCTCATGTTTAGAACACATCAACAATGCAATAGCTTTCCGCATCAATTCTTTTGAATCGCTACGATAACCCAACAAAATAACTTTTCCCTGAAGATTTTCTTGTTGAATGATAGCTTCTATTTTCTTAACAATACGAGTCGGCCCTGTACCTGCAATATACAATTGTAAATCCTGACCATTCAACATTTTGGAAAAAGAATATATAGCATCAAAAACGCCTTTTTTCTCGCTCAAACTCCCACAAAACAGGAAATAACGTTCTTTTTCTGCTTTAGTAGTATGTAGGTTATGAATAGATTCAACCGCATTATAAATAACCCTGGCATTTTTATTCTGAATATTAAAATGTTTTTTTACAGCTTCCGAAACACATATTACTGAATCCGAGACATTAAAATCTTCACACAATTTTCTAAAAGATTTAAAAGGTCTCATATTATAATCTAAATCTAAGAATTCTCTCATATGCCAAACATGCCTAATACATTTACGTTTTGCAACTTCAAAGCCAATACTAACACGATTATCGTTTGTATGAATAATATCAATATTTTTTTTATTAAGTACCTGCAATATTCGAAAATAAGAATACTTATTAAGTATCCAATAATAACAAAGTCTAACAACATACAAAAAACGAGAAAATAAATCACTATCATAGACTGCACTATTAAATCTAAACGGGATAATCAAATATGATATACTCATCTGATCCAACAAAGATAGCAAAGGACCTTTTGCTGGTACCAAAACCAAACAATCTTTAAAATTAAATGACTTAATCATATTTACAAGAGAAAGATTAGCTCCATAAATTCCTGCATCATTTACAATAAAAAGAACTTGCATATTAATTTACTTTTGTAATATAGTTTGATACGGGTATATCCCATGATCACCCGTAATAGAATTCCCATCATTAGTTTTAATAAACAGTTCAAATAAGACTAAATAAAATAATATTGTAAGATATCTAAAAATAATTTTATATTTACTACACCAAGAAGCCAAACATAAAGGAATAGCAAATATTAAAGAAACACTAAGAACATCCACTAACCTTGCTATAATAACAACTTTTGTTGCTAAAATAAGCGATATCAAATAAAATAAAAATAAATAACATATAGAATAATTTTTATTCTTATAAAAAACAAAGTATACAAAAATAACGGTAGTATATAAAATCTTTAGCAACATACCATATCCAGTATTAAAAGTAGGTTCAGAAGAAAATTTACCAAATAAATATTTTGCATATCTAGTCTCAAAAAACAAATCATTATTCAATATAACAAACACAACATCAAAGTAGGATATACATAAAACAAATAAAGATATAACTAAGAAAACTATTTTATTATACTGTAATTTATTCAAAAAAAAGAATGGAAGAAAAATAAAAGAAGAAATATGAAATAAAAGAGAAATCGGATATACAACTAAAGCAGTCAAATTTTTACCCTGAAAAAGTAAATCAAATGACAAGATAACAAAAGATAAAGATATCATATTTCTTACTGCGCTAAAAGATTGTAAATATAACAGCAAAATATACAACATTATTTTCCATGAATAATTTTTTTTAGACAAAAAAAGCAATGGAAATTGAACAAGAAAAGCAGAACAAATAAACAAACTATGTGCAGGTAAATCAAAATATCTCAAGAAAACAATCAAAGCTTGAAATCCTACCTCATTAACATCACCTCCATAAAGAGAATAGAAATCGTCGATATAACTTCGATAATCGGTACCAATATTATACCGAATAGCAGAAGGTATAAAAAGCACCATAAAAAGAAATAAACGGCTAATAAGACGAGATAATTTCGTTTTAGAATACTCCGATAAATAAGCGAATAAAACAGAAAAAATCAATATTGTATTATATATAATATAAGTACCCATTAAGACTTCTTTTCAACAATTCGTGCAGGAACACCTACAACTAAGGTATTCTCCGGAACATCTTTCAATACAACACTTCCAGCCCCAATAGAAGAATTATTACCGACCTTTATACCTCCTATCACAATCGCACCTGTATAAACAGATACATTATCACCCAATATCGGCCTTTTACCACCTGGTCGCTCTTTCCCTAATGTTACATTCTGCCATATTTTAACATTTGCTCCTATTGATTCACAGTTAATAATAGTAGAGAACCCATGTTCCAAAACTAAACCTACACCTATATTCTCTCTTTTTGTAATAATATAACAGTTTGGCATACCTGGTGCATACCAAGAAAGAAACTTTGAAAAAAAGCCTATTCTATGATAAAAAACAGTTCTATACTCTTTAAACTCTCCAATAAATAAAAAGAAAGTACTAATTAAATTCTTTTTTTTACAGATAGGAATAGTATCTTTCCATATTATCAGCTCCTGTTTAAGAAAAGAATACTTACTAAGATACACAACAAAATGTGGAATAAATATAACACATTTAATCAACCTATATATATATTTTAAAAGACAAAACATAATACCACTTATAATAAACAATAGATTAAAATTACATTTTGCTATTATTCTTGAAGAAATGCAGCCTCTCCCTTACTTATCCGCATATTATGATGTATAGAACTGTAATCACCCAAAATTTTGAAATAATAGCCCAACAGTCTAATAGATCTTAGTCGTAAAATAGCTACAAATAAACGCATAGTCATCTTAAAAAAAGGATACGCCTCCGGCTTATAAATATTGCTCAATGTTACCAATGCATTAAGATATGCACGGTATCTCTTTTGTTCTAAAGTCAATCCTTTGCGACTCTCACGATCATGCACTGCAATAGTATCGGGTACAATACCTAACTTGAAACCATGATACATCACTCTATTAGCATAGTTAACATCCTCACCATAATGTGGGAACGTAGGTGAAAAACCTCCTACTCGCCTCAGACAGTTACTACTAATAAGCCAATGGGCAGCCATCACATCAGGAACCTCATAAACATCTTGTCTACGATTGAAATACAAATCATTAATTAAGAAACTATTAGATTTATAAGAACAGATATACATCGCAAAATTCACATCCATATTCAGTGCATTACCTTGAAGTTGAAATGGACTAAGAACTCCATATTCTGGTTTTTTTTGATTAATGACAATCAGTTTCTCCAAAGTATCCGGCATAACCCAAGCATCCTGATTGAGCAAATAAACATAATCATAATTGCATTCGAGTGCATACCGCAACCCGAGATTGTTAGCCTGTCCAAACCCCTGATTACTTATACTTTGCACAAAGATTACTTGCGGATAATTATGGAGAATATACTCTTGCGTACCATCAGTAGATCCATTATCAATCAGATAAATATCAGAAGATACCGATGAGCGTAATATACTATTGATACAACGGTCAATCCACTCCATTGCATTATATGTTACTATAATAACTAATACTTTAACTTTATCCATGAAGAAAAGATAATAATATAAGATTACTTAAAATGCATATAACTCATAGTCTATAATCGTCTCTTTATAATTTATAATATTAGAGTTAGGATTCCAAATAAGCTGTTGCAAACATATTCATTTGATGTTTACCAAATATCTTTTTTTTAGTTTGATGCAAAAAATGATATGCATTAATTTTTAATATCATATAATTTTTCCTTAAAATATTTTTAAAATTTTTATCTATTTCATGGCATTTCCCATATGGGGTCATTTTTCTAAAATAGAGATATTTTTTTCTCATTGGATGCATACACATATAATGCCATGGCTTGACACTTCCAGTAATATGAATTATTCCTGGAGACTCATACGCTTCCATAAAATCTTCCTCTGAATATCCAGTCATTATTCCCTTGCTTAATACAGCTGTATTCCATTTTGGTTTCAATACGCCAAAATCACCATCTAAAATTGCATTAAAAGCATCCTGATCAGCTGAAAATAATATCGGACTATCTGCTACATACCTCAATATTTTCTGAGGTATTTGTTCTTCTCTCATTTTTTTTAAATTTAGAAATAATACTCCACAATTGAAATAGCTAAAATTTTCACTTTTCATTCCTAGTTTTCTCTGAACTCTTAAAAAATAAGAATCTCGTATCATATAGTTATCTTTGGGATGTAGACAAACAGGTAATAGATCAAGCCTCCTATACTTATGCTTAATATCATATTCTCTGACAGCATTAATATATTTCGATTTATCCACATTTTCAATGATCTTATAAAGATCATCTAATACAATAACATCACAATCAAGATATAAAGCATAATCATATTGATGCAAAATCATCGGTGAAAGTATCCTAAGAAAAGTTTCAACTCCTTGTAGATGAGTTGCAGTTTTTACATCTGAGAAATATATCAAATCTTCTTTTTTTATCTGATAAAAAGTAATAGACTCTACTTTTTGCTCATAAAAATCTGTAAGAATTTTTACATTATAATCACTTAAATTGCAATATAAAACAGCTATATTAACTGGTCGTTTCGTATAATAAACAATTTCGGAAATCACAGTTGCTGCATGAGGAGCATAAAGATCATTAAATGTCAGAATTACAAGCATATTAATATATATTTTAATATAAAAACAAAATACAACCAAAGTACATTTACCTATTACTATATTTTATTATTCAGATTAGACTTATTCATCATTTTTATTTGCGATTTTATATAATAATATTCTGGAAGATGAAATAAACAAGATAAATACAAATAAATACCTATCCCGACAAGAATACCAAACAGTATCTTCATATATGGAGAAGAAACAGCTAAAATGACAATATGTATACATCCTCCCATCAATAATGAAATAGTGAATAATGGATATAGAACCATTATTTCTTTCCAAAGACTAATACCTATAACTTTTCTGACATAAAAAGATATAATTATTATATCACATATATTATAGAGTAATATACCATAACACATAGCATTTATACCCCAAGGAATAGATAATAATAATATAGTAATTGAAAGTATTTTTTTTACAACTTCAGCTTTCAATGACAAATCAGTTCTTCCTTTCACATTAAGAATCTGCCAATTCATATACATTACAGGATACCACATATAAGCTAAGCAAAGTATAAATAACAAATCTGCAGCCGGAAGCCATTTATCTGTCAATAAAAGTTGTATTAAGGGTTTTGATAAAACTGCAATACCTATCATTAATGGAAAAATAAAATAACAAGAGATACCAATACACTTAAGAAAAGAAACAGACAAACGTTCTTTATTATTTTGTATCTCACAAAAGAAAGGATATGTAACACGAGATACAATACTAACCATATTCACTGAAGGGAAATTTGCTAATGAATATGCCCGATTGTAATAACCAACATTAATAGCCGAATACCAACGTCCTATTACTAGACTATAAAGATTCAAATATATAGTATGCAATATTGCTCCTATTAATAATTTTGAACCAAACGAAAATAAAATTCGAAAAGATGAAACAGAGAAAAGACATAAAGGACACCAGTGTACAATCCCCCACAACAATAATGTATTCAACAAGTTATTCAATAAACTCTGACAAACCAATGCCCATACTCCATAACCATAATATGCCAATACAACACCACTAATACCACTTATAATGACAGAAATTAATGAGATCTTTGCTTGTATTTTGAAGTTCAATCGAATGGTCAACTTAGCACGCTGAACAATAGAGAATGCTGATATTATAATATTCAATCCTACCCATTTTGTAATTATATTCAATAATGGTTCTCTATAAAAGAGCGCAATATAAGGTGCGAATAGAAACAGGATCAAGTAAACGACAAATGAAACTACAATATTAAAATAAAAAACTGTTGAGAAATCAATTTCTGTTCTATCTTTCTTTTGTATCAATGCATTCGAAAATCCACTATCTACAAAAGTCTGGGCTATAGCCAAAAATATTCCTAACATTGCTATCAATCCATACTCCGTGGGAGCAACTAAGCGAGCAATAATAATGCTCAACACAAATTGTATACCTTGTACGGAGAAACGCTCCACCGCACTCCATACAAGACCTTTTACGGCTTGGCTCTTTAAAGAATCAGACACAAAAAACTAATTTACTATTTATCTCCATCCCATACATTCATTTACCAAGTTCTCTATTGGAATACAACATCAGATTCGGTTTGTCTCCAATCTAAAGCGAATGACCTCTGTCAATGCATTATGAGATATCATATTGATATATTTATCCATCAACTTATACTTTTTCCCCATTTCTTTTTTTAGAGAAATATGCAATCGTGTTTTTTAATCCTTCTTCTAGAAGGACCTTCGGCCCCCATCCATTTAGATTCTCTTTTGCCAATGTAATATCCGGCTTTCTCTGTTTTGGATCATCTCCTGGTAACGAGCAATAAACAATTTTTGATGTTGAATGTGTCAACTCTATCACTTTCTCTGCTAATTCCAATATCGTAAACTCTCCAGGATTACCCAAATTCACCGGACCGATAAACTCATCCCCGGTAGCCATCATTCGGATCATGGCTTCAATCAAATCATCTACGTATTGGAAGCTTCTGGTTTGAGTTCCATCTCCATAGATTGTAATATCTTCCCCTTTTAACGCCTGTACAATAAAATTGGAAACGACACGCCCGTCATTCGGATTCATCCTCGGTCCGTAGGTATTGAAGATGCGAATGATTTTAATCCGTACACCGTTCTGACGATGATAATCCATAAACAAAGTTTCAGCAGCTCGTTTGCCTTCATCGTAACAACTGCGAATTCCAATCGGGTTCACATTTCCCCAATAAGACTCTACCTGCGGATGAATGGCCGGATCGCCATACACTTCACTGGTCGATGCCTGGAGAATCTTTGCTTT
>QWCH01003265.1_pt1 | contig 17500 bp, 16 predicted proteins | sample 1972671 | NCBI WGS metagenome assembly QWCH01 (sample SAMN09866713, study PRJNA288562) | Human gut metagenome isolate term3_stool, whole genome shotgun sequencing... | isolation source: gut | host: Homo sapiens | place: USA: California | reverse complement strand
GGAACTACTCATCTGACGGTTGATATGTATCGCAATAAATTAAACCATCCGCACATCGCGGATCCGAAAAAGCTGGTTTTTATCGTTGACCACAATGTACCGTCCGACAGCCCGAAAACAGCGGCATCCCAGAAAAAAATGCGTGATTTTGCAAGAGAGAATAGCATTGATTTCTGGGAGGGAAAAGGTGTATGCCATCAGGTGATGATCGAGAATTACGTCCGCCCGGGCGAGCTGATCTTCGGCGCTGACAGCCATACCTGCTCTTACGGAGCACTCGGCGCATTCGGCACCGGTGTCGGCTGTACCGATTTCCTGTACGGCATGGTAACGGGAACTTCCTGGGTACTCGTACCGGAAAGCGTAAAATTCAATCTTGTAGGAAAACTGCCGGAGGGCGTTTATGCGAGAGATCTGATCCTCACCATCATCGGCGAGGTCGGCGCAAACGGATGCAACTACCAGGTGATGGAGTTTACCGGTGAGGGTGCAAAGACTTTAAGCATCAGCGACCGTATGGCACTTTGCAACATGGCAGTTGAGGCCGGCGCCAAGACCGGTATCTTTGAGGCAGATGAGAAAGCCATCGAGTACCTGAAAGAGCACGGAAGAGAGCCAAAAGAAATCTTCCACAGCGATCCGGACGCAAAATACGTCAGAGAGTACACCTTTGACCTTTCCAAAGTCCGTCCGGTTGTTGCAAAACCGGATTTCGTAGACCGCGTTGTTCCGGCAGAAGAGACCTGCGGAACGCCGATCAATGAAGCATTCCTTGGATCCTGCAACAACGGAAGAATCGAAGATCTCCGCGTCGGCGCAGAGATCATCCGCGGAAAGAAAGTCGCAGAGGGCGTCCGTTTCCTCGTTGTTCCGGCAAGCCAGACGATCTACCGCCAGGCATTAAAAGAAGGCATCATCGACACCTTCATGGAGGCCGGAGCCATCGTCATGAACCCGAACTGCAGCGTCTGCTGGGGAAGCTGCCAGGGTGTCATCGGCGAGAACGAAGTGCTGATCAGCACCGGAACCCGTAACTTCAAGGGCCGTGCCGGTCATCCAAGCTCCAAAGTATACTTGGGCTCTGCCGCAACCGTAACCGCATCTGCAATTGCCGGAAAGATTGCGACGGCAGATCAGATCTGACCATTTTCTTTGAGGGATATATAATATTTTTGGGAGAATAAACATATGGAAGCATTTACAGGAAAAGTATGGGTGCTTGGAGACGATATTGATACCGATATCATTATCCCGACCGAGTATCTTGCTTTAAAGACAATTGACGATATGAAACAGTACGGCTTTTCCCCGCTCCGCCCGGAACTGGCCGGACAGATTGAAAAGGGCGACATCATCGTGGCAGGAAAGAACTTCGGCTGCGGCTCCTCGAGAGAGCAGGCACCGGAGATCATCAAGGCGCTCGGCATTTCCTGCGTTATCGCGAAATCCTTTGCCCGGATCTTTTTCCGCAACTCCATCAATAACGGCCTTCTTCTGATCGAGCAGCCGGATCTGCACGACGATATCAAAGAGGGCGACACCATCACCGTCAAGATGAATGAGCATGTTGATTACAACGGAAAAACATACCCGATCGCAGCTCTGCCGGAGAACCTGATGGATATCATTCAGGCAGGCGGCCTGGTAAAGGCAATGCGCAAGCGCAACGGATTGGATTAAGAGCGGGAGGAAGAAACGATGGGCAATACAGTAATTGAAAAAATCATCCGCCACAACACCGGAAAAGACGTAAAACCGGGCGACATTGTGACGGTCAACGTGGACAGAGTCATGATTCATGATATCTTCATCCCGTTTGTCGGCGATAAATTCGAGGAGATGGGCTTTACCAAACTGTGGGACCCGGATAAAGTCGTTCTGATCTACGACCACCTCGTTCCGGCAAGCCAGGTGGACGATACGAGACATTTCCACAAAGGCGATGAATTTGCAAAGAAATATGGCATGAAAAACGTACACAGAAGCGACGGAATCTGCCATCAGTTAATGACAGAGGCAGGTTACGTAAAACCGGGCGACGTTGTTTTCGGAACCGACAGCCACACGACGACATACGGCTGTGTCGGTGCATTCTCTTCCGGAATCGGCTACACAGAGATGGCGAGCATCCTTGGAACGGGTACGATGTGGATCAAAGTGCCGGAGACGATCAAAGTTGTCATCGAAGGCGAGCTGCCGAAAAATGTGATGTCAAAAGACATTATCCTGCGTCTGATCGGTGACCTCGGTGCAGACGGCGCAACGTACCGCGCACTGGAGTTCTCAGGAAGCACCGTAGAAAATATGACCGTGGCAAGCCGTATGACGATTGCCAACATGGCGATCGAGGCAGGTGCCAAATGTGCACTTTTTACCCCGGATGAGAAGACCGCAGAATACTGCGAGATCGAACTCAATGACTATCAGAAGAGCTTAAAAGGCGATGAGGATGCAAAATATCTGTGCACCATCACCTACCGCGCCGAGGATTTTGTGCCGGTTATGGCATGCCCGTCCCAGGTAGACAAGATCCGTGATACCAGCGTTCTCGAGGGAACCCCGATCGATCAGGTCTTCATCGGTTCCTGTACGAACGGCCGTCTCGAGGATCTGCAGGCGGCAGCCGAGGTTTTAAAAGGCAAAAAAGTAGCCGACTACGTAAAATTGATCGTAACACCGGCAAGCCGCAAGATTTATCTGCAGGCAAGCAAAATGGGCATTCTCGATACACTGGCAGAGGCAGGCGCCATGATTACACATCCAGGCTGCGGTCTGTGCTGCGGAAGAGCGGGCGGAATCCTCTCTGACGGCGAGCGTGTTGTAGCAACGAACAACCGAAACTTTCTTGGAAGAATGGGTACTTCTAAAGTTGAAATTTATCTGGCATCTCCAAAGACAGCGGCAGCATGTGCAGTAGCTGGAAAAATTGTGACGCCGGAAGTGTAAACGAACTTAACAGCAGAAAGGGAAAACAGACGACATGAATGGTTCAATGTTTATCGGAACCTGGTGGGCACTCGTCCCGCCGCTGCTTGCAATTCTGCTTGCATTTGTAACAAAAGAAGTTTACAGTTCCCTGTTCATCGGATCGGCAGTCGGTGTCCTTTTGTACACCGGCTTCCATCCGTGGGATGCGTTCACAAGCTTCTTTGAAATTTTACGGAACAGCATGAACATCAACATTCTGATCTTCGATATCCTGCTTGGCATGGTTGTCGTGCTGATGGCGAAATCCGGCGGCTCGGCGGCGTATGGAAAATGGGCGGGGACGAAGATCAAAACGAAGCGGAGTGCGCTTCTGGCAACGATGGGGCTTGGTGTTCTGATTTTTGTGGATGACTATTTCAACTGTCTGACAGTCGGCTCTGTCATGCGCCCGGTCACAGACAGCCACAAGGTTTCCCGCGCGAAACTCGCATACATCATCGACTCCACCGCAGCGCCGGTCTGCATTATCGCGCCGATCTCAAGCTGGGCGGCAGCCGTCAACTCGTATGTGCCGGCGGATGCGGGAATCAGCGGATTCCAGCTGTTTCTGCGGACAATTCCGTATAACCTGTATGCGATCCTTACAATTGCGATGGTCTTTTACATCTGCTACACCGGCTTTGATTTTGGTCAGATGAAGCTCCACGAGGATAATGCCGCCAAAGGTGATCTTTTCACGACCGGAGGCGAGGAGTTTGAGCAGGTTTCCGAGCAGGAGGTCAATCCGAACGGAAAAGTCATCGACCTCGTGCTCCCAGTTGCCGTGCTGATTGTATCAGCGATTGGAGCGATGGTTTACACTGGCTTCCTCGGCGGCGCGGACAATGTGATTTCCGCGTTCGCAGGATGTGATGCAGAAACGAGTCTGATTTTTGCCTCCGTCGTGACGATCCTGTTTATGATGGCGCTGTATCTGCCGCGGAAGGTCATCACCTTCAAGAGCTTTATGGACAGCCTGTCCGAGGGCTTCAAGCTGATGGTTCCGGCGGTTACGATTCTCGTCTTTGCGTGGACCTTAAAAGGCGTCGGTGATGCGATGGGCCTGGCCCAGTTTGTCGGAAACGTCGTGGGAGACCATGCATCCGCAAGTATTTTTATCCCGGTGGTGCTGTTCGCCGTGGCGGTGTTCCTTTCCTTTTCGACGGGAACCTCCTGGGGAACGTTCGCGATTCTTGTGCCGATTGCAACGGGCATGTTCGCAGCCGGAACAAATCTGGAGATGATGATTATCTCGGTATCCGCCGTCCTGGCAGGGGCGGTCTGCGGTGACCATATTTCGCCGATCTCGGATACGACGGTTATGTCAAGTGCGGGTGCGCAGAGCAACCATCTGAACCACGTATCGACGCAGATGCAGTATGCGGCCGTTACGGCGTGTGTCTGCCTGGTGGGATATCTGGTTGCAGCCGTGACCAGAACGTGGTGGATCACACTTGGCGTCAGCCTTCTTCTTCTTTTGGCTGTTTTAACCGGAATGCGCAGATTTTGCGCAAAAAAAGCGTAAAACGGCAAAAAATAAAAAAGAAAACAGAAAAACGCGTGAAATGCTTGACGGGAGAGAAAAAGAACCGTATACTAAAAAATAGAACAAACATTCACAGGACAACGGTGTCCTGCAAAGAAGAAGCGGAACGCTTTTGGAGCAGGAATGTGAATTGGAACAGAAGGAATTGGATTTTTCAAAGTCCAGTTCCTTCTGTTTATCTCTGTTAAAATTGCATCGGAGCTGTGAAATGCAGGAGAAGAAAGGAGGCATTCCGGGGCGAAAACGCTTTGGAAAAGGGAAGGACTGTTATGATCAGAAAGATCATAGCAGACAATGGCAAAAACAAAAAGAGGGAGAAAATATATGATATTTGGAAAGTACATTAACAAATACTACCTGAAGAATGCGCCCATTCTGATTCTCGGTCTTGCAGCGCTGATTCTCGTAGATTATTTCCAGCTTTTCATACCGGAGCTGTACCGCATGGTCATCAACGGCATGAACGGCGACCCTGTTCTGGTCAACGGCCAGGCGGCGGTGTTTGATATGGAATTTCTGCTGGATCAGGTCTGCCGGCCCATGATTATTACCATTATCGTCATGGTAGTCGGCCGTTTCCTGTGGCGAGTCTGCTTTTTCGGCTCCGCGATCCGCGTGGTGACCGATCTTCGTACCTGCATGTTCGCGCACAGCAAGGAGCTGTCCCAGGAGTATTATCAGGTCAACAAAGTCGGAAACCTGATGAGTCTTTACACGAACGATCTCGATACCGTGCAGGAGTGCTTCGGCGACGGTATTCTGATGTTCTGCGATGCGCTGTTTTTAGGCCTGCTTGCCGTGATCAAAATGTGGCGCATGAACCACTTCCTGACCGGCCTTTCCATGATCCCGATGGCATTTCTGATGGCCGCCGGCACAACGCTCGGCAAATACTTGATGAAAAAGTGGGAAGAGCGCCAGGCGGCCTTTTCCGAGCTGTCCGATTTCGCGCAGGAAAACTATTCCGGTCTTGCTGTCATCAAAGCATTCGTCAAAGAGACGAAAGAGCTGATGATGTTCCGGAGACTGAACCGCGAGAACGAGGACATCAACGTAGAATATACCAAAATTTCCACACTGCTGAACATTATGGTAACGCTGTTCGTCGAGTCCGTCATCTGCGTAATCTTAGGCTACGGCGGCTATCTCGTTTACTGCGGAAGCTTCGACGCCGGCCAGCTTGTCGAGTATATCGGCTATTTCTCGGCCGTTGTATGGCCGATCATGGCGGTCTCCATGCTGATCGAGAAAACATCCCGTGGAAAAGCGTCCTTAAACCGTATTACGGAACTGCTTGACGCAAAAGTCGATGTGAAGGACCGCGGCGGTGTGCAGGATCTGCCGTCCATCCATGGAAAAATCGAGTTCCGCAATCTGACCTTCCGCTATCCGGACGGGGAGTACGATGTGCTGAAAAACGTATCGTTTACCATTGAGCCGGGCGAGAGTGTCGGCATCGTCGGAAAGACCGGTTCCGGAAAAACGACCATCGTCGATCTGCTGCTCCGCACCTACAACGTGCCGGACGGAATGCTGTTTATTGATGACCACGATGTCAACACCGTTTCCATTCACTCCGTGCGTGAGGGCTGTGCCTACGTGCCGCAGGACAACTTCCTGTTCTCCGACACGATTTCCGGCAATATTTCCTTCGCCTTTGATGACGAAAACCAGGAGGCCATTGAGGATGCGGCGATGATGTCCGATGTCCATGACAATATCGCAGAGTTCAAAGAGGGCTACCGCACCGTTCTTGGCGAGCGCGGTGTGACGGTTTCCGGCGGACAGAAGCAGCGAATCTCGATTGCGCGTGCGCTGATGAAACACGCACCGATTCTGATTCTCGACGATTCCGTCTCTGCGGTCGATACCAAAACAGAGCGCACGATTCTCGACAATCTCAAAAAACGTGAGGGACTGACGACAATTCTGATCGCACACCGGATTTCAACGGTGGAGCAGATGGACAAGATCGTGTTCGTCGAGGACGGAGAAGTCCATGCAGTCGGAAAACACGAGGATCTGTACCGGACCTGCACGGCGTACCGCAAGATGGTCGATCTGCAGAAACTTGAAGAGGAAGCGGGGGAGGAGTAGAAATGCACAATTATTATCCGATTCTCTGGGTCGGCGCGATCATCGGCGTGATTTCCACCCTGCTGATTGTGGCCGCGTTTGTAGTGAAAGATGGAGAAAAAGAAACCGGCTTTGAGCGGAACATGAAAGACAGTGAAATCATGCAGCGTCTGATGGATTACGCAAAGCCGTTTTACCGCCAGTTTATCGTTGTTGGTTTTCTGATGCTGTTTTCGATCGCGTACGATATCATTTCGCCGCTGATCGTCGGCAAAATTGAGGAGCTCGTCGTTGGAAAATTCGCGCTGAATGCCCTGTTTCTGTGGGTAGCGGGCTATGCGGCAATCCTTCTTGTCTCGATGGCGTGCACGTATTTCCAGGCCGTGATTCTGCAGAAGACGGGTCAGAAAATTATTTCCAATATGAGGGAGGATCTGTTCGTCCACATCGAGCGCCTTTCCCACGAGCAGTTAAATGAGATTCCGGTCGGAAAGCTTGTCACGAGAACGACAAACGATACGAACGCGATTTCGCTGATGTTCACCAACCTTCTGGTCAATCTTCTGAAGAACTTCTTCGTGATCATCGGTATTCTGATTGCGATGCTGTTTCTGAACTATGAGCTGACGCTGATGGTGCTCTGCTTCGTGCCGTTTATCATGCTGTTCTCGATTATTTTCCGCAAATTCTCGCGAAGAGCACACCGGAAAGTAAAAGACTGTACTACGGACATCAACACGTATCTGTCGGAGAACCTTTCCGGTATGAAAATCACACAGATCTTCAATCGCGAGGATGCCAAGATGCGCGAGTTTACCGACAAGAGCAACGCACTCGGCCGCGCACAGCAGGAGCAGATTTTCGTGTTTGGTATTTTTCGTCCGCTCGTCTACATGCTGTATATCAGCTCCGTGCTCTGCCTTTTGTATTTAGGCGGCAAGGGCTATCTGGAGGGAACGTCGTTCCTCGGCCAGACGCTTACCAGCGGTATGATCGTCAGCTTTTACATGTATATTTCAAAATTCTTCAACCCGATCCAGAACCTGGCGGAGCAGTTCAACTGGCTGCAGTCCGCATTTGCATCCGCCGAGAAAGTATTCTCGATTCTGGATCTCGAGCCAAAAATGCAGGATGCGCCGGATGCGATCGAGCTTACCGACATCAGGGGCGAAATTGAGTTCCGCGACGTATGGTTTTCCTATATCCCGGGCGAGTGGGTGTTAAAAGGCGTTTCATTCCACGTCAACCCGAAAGAGACAATCGCATTTGTGGGTTCCACCGGTTCCGGAAAATCGACGATTCTTTCCCTGATCTGCCGGAACTACGAGTTCCAGAAGGGTGAGATTCTGATCGACGGCATCGACATCCGAAAGATCAAGATCGATTCCCTGCGGAAAAAATTCGGCCAGATGCTGCAGGATGTCTTCCTGTTCTCGGGAACGATCCGTAGCAACATTATTCTCCGCGAGGAGGGGATTTCCGATGAAGAGATCATGGACGTCTGCCATTACGTGAATGCTGACCAGTTTATCAACAAGCTGGATTACGGCCTCGACGAGCCGGTGCGGGAGAGAGGAAACAACTTCTCCGCCGGACAGCGCCAGCTTCTCTCGTTTGCGCGTACCATCATCCATAAGCCTTCGGTCATGATCCTTGACGAGGCGACGGCGAACATCGACACCGAAACCGAGCTTCTGATCCAGGATTCCATGGAAAAGATGAAGAACATCGGAACGATGCTGATCGTAGCGCACCGTCTTTCGACGATCCAGCATGCGGATGAGATTATCGTACTGTCCCACGGAAAAATCGTGGAGCATGGAACGCATCAGGAGCTTTTAGCAGCGCAGGGAAGATATTACCAGCTCTACACGCTTCAGTATCACCGCGAGCAGAGTGAGAAACAGAGAGGAAGAAAGTAAGAAAATTTTAGAACAATAAAGATAATTTACAAAAAGGGAGAAATTTTGTTTGTGCAAAGTGACAAAATTTCTCCCTTTTTTACGGTGTATCATATTAAAATAATTTTGTATCAATATAGTCATATGAAAAATATATGAGCATAATACGATATCCGTTTTTCCATCTCAAAAAGCGGGCGGTTATAATAAGGGAAGCAAAACGGCAGGCACCAAAAAGCCGGGCCGTCTGTTGAAAGAAAGGGAAAATGTATGGAAAAGAAAGCAAGCCTTGTAGGACGCCTGCTCTCGGAAAATCAGATGTCGGAAGCATTTATCAACAGTATGTTTCTGGCGCTGTCCGGCGGTTTTCAGGATGCCTACACGTACAATTGCAGAGATGAAGTGTTCTCAAATGCCCAGACGGGAAACGTTGTGCTGATGAGCCAGAACTTTCTGGAAGGAAACTTTACGGCAGGTCTTCGGTATCTCTTCCCGATCCTCTTTTTTGCGATGGGTGTATTTCTGGCAGAAAATTTCCAGGAGCATTACCGGTATGCAAAGAGGCTGCACTGGCGGCAGGTACTTCTCGCGGCGGAAATTGTGATCCTTGCGATCGTCGGATTTATTCCGTCCTCTTATAATATGCTCGCGGCGATGCTTGTATCGTTTGCGTGCGCGATTCAGGTACAGACCTTCCGCAAGGTCGGCGGTTATTCGTATGCAAGCACCATGTGCATCGGAAACCTGCGAAGCGGAACCGCAGCGCTGTCCATGTATCTGCGGGATAAGAAAAAAGAACAGCTCCGTCAGGCCGGATACTATTTCGGCGTGATTCTGGCTTTCGCCATCGGCGCCGGAATCGGAGGCGTGTTCTCCATGCTGTATGGAATCCATGTAATCTGGATTTCCTGCGGACTTCTTCTGGTGAGCTTCCTTCTGATGTCACTGGAAAAGTACCGCTGAGAAATAAGAGAGAGTGAAGAAAGAAGGCTGAAAAAATGGAAGTATTTCTGGAGTGCTGTATGACACTATTTTTTTCAGCGGCCATGCTGCTGCTGATCGTCCGCCTGGCAAAGGGTGAGGAGAAAAACATGATGTTTGCGCGTGTGTTCTCCCTGGCGTCCAACGTCGGTTTCTGGATTGGAATTGTCCGCATCGCTGTGCTGAACCGGAGCGGATTTCTGATGTTCTTCTACATCACAGGCGCAATGCTTTCCTACACGGCGATGGTCTTTGCCATGCCGCATAAAAAAGAGCAGATTTCCAGACAGCAGGCATAAATAAAAAAGAGACCCTGTATACGGGAAGGATGGAGCAGCGATGTTCCGTCCGCCGGTAGACAGGGTCTTTTTCTGTTTCAAACAAAAGTTCATAAAATCTTATACGCGTTCCAGAAGCTCCTCGATCAGCTCTTTTGCCGCCGCGTTCTGGTGCTGCCGCGGGTTGATGATAAGACAGATTTCACGTTTGGGGGCCTCCTCGATGAGCGGAATCCGACAGACGGTACGGCTCTTTAAGGCATCGCGTGCCAGCTCCTCCGGATAAAATCCGATGCCGAGGTTATACTCGACCATAGGAAGAATCTGATCCGTTGTCGCCGCCTCCATATCGGGGTGGAAGGCGAGGTTGTGATTCAGAAAGTACTCGGCGTACAGCTCCCGCGTGCCGGTGTCTTTGGCAAGCGAGATAAAAGGATATTCTGACAATTCGCCGAGATGATGCGGCTCTGCGGAAAGGGATGCATATTTCGATCCGCCGATCAGAATTTCCTGGAATGGGAAAATCGGGATCTTGTGCAGCGGTTTGCGGATTTCCACCGGGCTTGTGACGACTGCGAAGTCGACCAGACCGTTTTCGAGCGCCTGGATGGCCTGCGGCGTCGAGTGGTTGGAGATGCGCAGGCGGACGTGCGGATAGCGGGTGTGGAAGTGCTCCAGGCGGGAGAGCAGCATCAGACGAAGTGCCGTCTCGCTCGCACCGATTGTGATAAGGCCGCTCTCAAGAGACCGCTCAAGAGCCAGCTCCTCCTCAACCGTGCGGAGCTGTTCGTAGGCAACGGCCACACGCTCATACACCTTTTCGCCCTCCGCTGTCAGTGTGACACCCTGGTGGGAACGGATAAAAAGTTTGCAGCCAAGCTCACTTTCCAGATTGTTCATGCACCGTGTGATGTTGGGCTGGTTGTTTTTCAGAATTTCCGCGGCTTTTGTAAAGCTGTGATATTGTGCTACGAAGTAAAAAATGCGATAATAATCATATGTAATCATAAAAACCTCCGAAGGATGAAGAAGAAAAAATCATCCATGATTGCTTCAATATAAAATACATGCGCCGGGTTGTCAAGGGATTTCTGAGGATGGTCCGGCCGGATTGTGCGGGGGATGGCAGAAGAGAAGTGGAAATTTTTTGAAAAAACACTTGCAAAATACCCGGACAGGGTATATAGTGTAGAAGAAAACAAGATACCCCATTAGGGTATATGAAATAGAAAATCCAGAACTACAGAAAGGAAGACATACGATGGAACAGTACAATGTAACCGGTATGAGCTGCGCCGCCTGCCAGAGCCGTGTCGAAAAAGCCGTGTCAAAGGTACCCGGTGTCACATCCTGCGCAGTCAGCCTTCTGACAAATTCCATGGGCGTGGAGGGAACGGCCTCCCCGGCAGAGATTATTGCCGCCGTGGAAAATGCAGGCTACGGTGCGTCGAAAAAAGGCGAGAAGGGAAGCACATCACAGTCGGCTTCCACAGCAGAATACGAAGAGATGCTGAAAGACAAGGAAACACCGGTCATGAAACGCCGTCTGTTGAGCTCCGTTCTTCTTTTGATTCCGCTCATGTATTTCTCCATGGGCCATATGATGTGGGGATGGCCGCTGCCGAAATTCTTTGAAGGAAATCACATCGCAATGGGACTGGTACAGCTCCTGCTTACCATTGCGGTCATGGTCATCAACCAGAAATTCTTTATCAGCGGTTTCAAGAGTCTCTGGCATAAAGCACCGAACATGGACACGCTGGTAGCGCTTGGTTCTACCGCATCGTTTGTATACAGCGTCTACGCCCTGTTTGCCATGACGGGAGCGCAGGTACAGGGGGACATGGATGCAGTCATGAGCTATATGCATGAATTTTACTTCGAGTCCGCAGCCATGATTCTGACCCTGATTACCGTCGGAAAAATGCTGGAGTCGATTTCCAAAGGAAAAACGACCGATGCGTTAAAGAGTCTGATGAAGCTGGCTCCGAAGACCGCCGTTCTCTTAAGAGACGGAAAAGAAGTGGAAGTCGGCATTGATCAGGTGAAAAAGGGCGATCATTTCATCGTCCGCCCGGGCGAAAATATTCCGGTGGACGGCGTTGTCCTGGAGGGAACGAGTGCCGTCAACGAATCCGCGCTGACTGGCGAGAGTATTCCGGTGGATAAAGAGGCCGGCGACCGCGTATCGGCGGCGACCTTAAACCAGTCCGGTTTCCTGACCTGTGAGGCGACGAGAGTCGGAGAAGACACAACACTCTCCCAGATCATTCAGATGGTCAGCGATGCGGCAGCGACAAAAGCGCCGATCGCCAAAGTGGCCGATAAAGTTTCCGGTATTTTTGTGCCGGCCGTTATCTGCATTGCACTTGCTACGATTGTGATCTGGCTGTTTGCAGGAGAGAGCGTCAGCTTTGCTCTTGCAAGAGGTATTTCCGTTCTCGTTATCAGCTGCCCGTGTGCGCTCGGCCTTGCAACACCGGTTGCGATCATGGTCGGAAACGGAATGGGAGCAAAACACGGAACGATGTTCAAAACCGCAGTTTCTCTCGAGGAGACAGGAAAAACACAGATCGTTGCACTCGATAAGACTGGAACCATCACAAGCGGAGAGCCGCAGGTAACCGATCTTGTCCCGGCGGACGGTGTAAGTGAGGAGGAGCTTTTAAAAGGTGCCTTTGCACTGGAGCAGAAAAGTGAGCATCCGCTGGCCCGTGCGATTCTTGCACTTGCAGAGGAAAAAGGCCTGGCCCGCGAAGAAGTCAGTGATTTCTCTGCGCTTCCTGGAAACGGCCTTGTGGCAAAACGGAACGGAAAAGAGCTCTGCGGAGGCAACCGCGCACTGATTACGAAAAAAGCGTTTCTCTCGAAACAGATGGAAGAGCAGGCAGCAAAACTTTCCGAAGAAGGAAAGACACCGCTGTTCTTCAGTGAAGACGGAAAGATGCTCGGTATGATCGCGGTTGCGGATGTCATCAAAGAGGACAGCCCGCGTGCGGTGAAAGAACTGCAGAATATGGGAATCCGTGTCGTGATGCTGACCGGAGACAATGAGCGCACCGCGCGTGCCATCGGCGCACAGGCAGGTGTGGACGAAGTCATCGCAGGCGTTCTGCCGGATGGAAAAGAAGCGGTCATCAGCCGCCTGAAAGAAAAAGGAAAAGTAGCGATGGTAGGAGACGGCATCAACGATGCACCGGCTCTGACCAGTGCGGATATCGGTATTGCCATCGGAGCAGGAACCGATATCGCGATCGATGCGGCAGACGTTGTCCTGATGAAGAGCCGCCTCTCCGATGTACCGGCAGCGATCCGCTTAAGCCGTGCGACCCTCAGGAACATTCACGAGAATTTGTTCTGGGCCTTCATTTACAATATCATCGGTATTCCGCTGGCTGCGGGCGTATGGATCCCGCTGTTCGGCTGGAAGCTGAACCCGATGTTCGGTGCGGCGGCGATGAGCCTTTCGAGCTTCTGCGTTGTGACAAACGCCCTGCGTCTGAATCTGTTTCGGATGCACGACGCGTCAAAAGATAAAAGAATCAAAAACGAAATTCTAAAGGAGGATCTGAACATGACAACAGAACAGGGAATGGTAAAAACCATGACAATCGAGGGCATGATGTGCGGCCACTGCGAGGCAAGAGTGAAGAAAACACTTGAGGCAATCGAGGGTGTTGCATCCGCAGAAGTAAGCCATGAAAAAGGAACAGCCGTTGTAACACTGACAGCTCCGGTATCAGACGATGTGCTGAAAACAGCCGTAGAGGCACAGGATTACACCGTAAAAGGAATCCAGTAAAACAGGAAACATTGAGAAAAGGGAAACGCGCCTGGAATGAAAATTTCCGGGCGCGTTTCTTTTTTTTACCAGATATAGCAAAAATATTGCAATTTGTTCGGAATTTTCGTGACAAAAGGACAAAAATCCGTTAGGATAGAGAAAAAGAAGAGCAAAAACAAAAGGGTTTTTAGGATCAGGAGGTTTTTTCATTATGACAGAGTACAGACTTGCAAAGCCGGAAGAGTGGGAGGACTGCATCGAACTTGCAAACTACGTGTTCAGCACGGCACACCGTCCGCACGACTTTGAGCAGTTAATTCCAAGGGTTTATCAGGCAGGACCGGAAATGGCACGGATCCACCGCGTCGCTGTTGCGGAAAACGGCAGACTCCGGGCCGAGATTGCGGTGCTTCCGCAGCAAATGGCAGCAGGGGGTAAGCTGCTCCGCGCAGGATATGTGGGAAGCGTTTCCGTGCATCCAAAGGCAAGGGGCGAAGGCCACATGAAGCGTCTTCTTGGCGATTGGATTACGGATCTGGAAGGAACGTGTGATCTTCTGGCACTGGACGGCCAGAGACAGCGGTATGCCTACTTTGGCTTTACGCCGGGAAGTGAAAAATACACGTTTTACCTGGATGTGGCAAATGTGCGCCATACCTGGAAAAACGGGGAACTCTCCGCTTACACCTTTGCGCCGCTGTTTCCGGAAAACGGCGAAGCGGACGAAGAGGCGGCAGCCTTTGCAAAGAAGCTGAATGAGGAAAAACCGCTTTACGTGGTAAGAGAGGATGTGAAAGCCTGCCTGAAAACGTTCGGCGAGCAGGCAATTGCAATCTGGAAAAACGGTGAGCGGATCGGATATCTGGCACTTTGCGGCGGAAACCAGGTTGTGGAAGCAGAAGTGTTGGAGGAACAGGATTTCGTTCCTGCACTTGCCGCTTATTTAAAAGAAAATGCGCTTGACTCTCTTTTCATTTCCATTCCGGTGTATGAGACCGGAAAAGCAGCAGCGTTATCGGAAGTCTGCGAAAGCTTCACAAAAGAGCGCTGCGGTTCCGCGATGTACCGTATTTTCCGATTTGCAGACGTCATCGAGGCAATGCTGACCATGAAAGCAGAGACGATGGGCATCAGCGATGGAACGTGGTCTGCCGTACTGGAGGGACAGCCGCTGACCGTGACGGTAAAAGATGGAACTGTGACCGTGACACGGGAAGCCCATCCGGGGGCAGATGTACTCAACCGGGAGCAGGCGCAGGAACTGCTTCTTTCACCGCTGGCAAGTAAGGGAAGCAAGGTTCCATCTGAAATCTGGAAGAACATTCCATCCGACTGGTTCCCGCTTCCGCTGTACTGTGCGACGGCAGACGAATTTTAGGCAATGACTGTTGGGAGGCAGAGAAATATGAACGAGACAGCGAAACGAGACAGAAGAGACGAAAAAGAAGAAATCCGGTACCATGTGATTTTCTACGGCCAGGTGCAGGGCGTGGGGTTCCGTTACCGGGCGTATTATGCTGCCTACCAGCTCGGGCTGACAGGCTGGGTGAGAAACTGCTGGGATGAGACGGTGGAGATGGAGGTGCAGGGTGATGAGGAGACGATCACGGAGATGATCAAAAGGATCCGCACCTCCAGCTACATCGAAATCACGGATGCAAAATGGACGAAGATTCCGCTGGAATCGGAATTCGGTTTTCATATCCGTTGATCAGGGCTGTTTTTTCTCTTTTTCCGGAATTTCGACGAGAATGATATCGTTGCCGATCTGGCAGATGCGGTCCCATGGGATCACAAAATCCTCGCCGTGGCAGAAAAAGCCGCAGAATTTCACAGGACCCGGAAGAACGAGTCCGGTAAGATGTCCCGTTTTTGGATTGAATTCCACATCAATCGGACAGCCGAGCGTTTTGCAGGTGCAGATATTGATAACTTCTTTCTGGCGGAGATCTACAACGCGCATGCGGTGCTCCTTTTTACTGATTCCTATGGAAAAACATATGCGAAAATGTTGCTGCAGTTGACTTGAATTTCACGGAAAAATGCGTATACTGTAAAAGTAGAAAACTTTCCGAAATACTTATTTAGAAACGAGGACGAAAGATATGAGATGTCCATTTTGTAATCAGGATAATACCCGGGTTGTGGATTCACGCCCGATTGAAGACAGCAATGCGATCCGCCGCCGCCGGATGTGCGATGTCTGCGGCAGACGCTTTACGACATACGAAAAAGTGGAGACGATCCCTTTGATCGTCATCAAAAAAGATATGAACCGCGAGCAGTATGACCGCTCGAAAATCGAGACCGGCATCCTGCGCGCCTGCCACAAACGGCCGGTGTCCGCCGAGAAGATCAACGAGATGGTCAACAAGGTGGAGACGGAGCTTTTCAACGGCGAGGAACGCGAGATTCCAAGCTCTGTGATCGGAGAGAAGGTCATGCATTACTTAAAAGACCTGGATCAGGTGGCGTACGTCCGTTTTGCGTCGATTTACCGCGAGTTCAAGGATGTCAACACGTTCATGGACGAGCTGAAAAAGATGCTCGACAAATAGCGGGAGGCAAAAAAATGGAAGTGTCGAACTATATTAAAATGCGCGATCAGATGCAGGAGCGCTTTCTGACGTACGATCAGAAGGAGATCGAAGGGAAGTATGGCTTTGCCTTTGATGACGATTATTTCTATGTGCCGTACCTTTTTGAGGAGTGGAGAGTGAACCGCCATACCGGCGTTGTAGAGGGATCAAAAGACCATTTTCTTCATGTACATCAGGGCAGTTTCAATGAGACGCTGACGATTTTCGACCTGCTCTGCTGCGGAAAGAAGGAGATTGTGCTCGCCGGCACGTATGCGCGTACCAATTCCTTAAAGGGAACGATCAAAGGCCGCACGATTGCGTCCGGCGTTCACGACAGCCGCGCCGCACGGTATGACGGGCATGTGGAACAGCTGAAAAAAGCATGCGTTTCCCTTGGCGGAAAACCATATTTCCCGGGAGACGCTGCTTTTGTTTTTCATGTCTTTCCGTTTCTGCCGCTCGTCTTCCAGTTCTGGGAGTCCGATGAGGAATTCCCGCCGGTGCTGAAGTTTATGTGGGATGAAAACGTCCTCGATTATCTGCGGTTTGAGACGCTGTATTACGTGATGGGAGATTTCCTGGACGCACTGGATCAAGCCTTCGATGCATGTAAAACAGAAGCCTGATACCTTTTGTGAGACAAAATCTTACGAAAATTTTTCGAATGTTTATAAAAATTTCAGTATACGAATCCCTTGGTTTAATGCTATAATGAGCGAAAGTGAGTAAAAAAAGAGAAGAGAAAGGGGAATGCATATGGCTTTTAGCATGAAAGTAACACCGGAAATAGAGGAACTGACAAACATCTGTCTGGATAACTCCAAAATGGATGTTTCGCTGTATGGGCAATACGATGTAAAACGCGGACTGCGCGATGTCAACGGCGTTGGCGTCCTTGCGGGACTGACACAGATTTCAAACGTTGTGTCTTCGGATATCATTGACGGCGTCAAAACGCCGTGTGACGGACGTCTGTACTACCGCGGCATCAACGTGGAAAAACTGACCCAGGGCTTTTTAAGTGAAAACCGTATGGGATTCGAAGAAGTTGCGTATCTGCTCTTATTTGGAAATCTGCCGAATGAAGAGCAGCTCAATCATTTTAAGACAATCTTAAAACAGCAGCAGTCCCTGCCGAAGAACTTTGTGCGTGACGTTGTTATGAAAGCGCCGACCAAGGACATGATGAACACTCTGTCCCGAAGCGTTCTGACCCTGTACGCGTACGACAACCACGCAGATGATACCTCCCTTCCGAATGTGCTTCGCCAGTGCATTAACCTGATTTCTGTTTTCCCGATGCTGTCCGTCTATGGCTATCAGGCGTACAACCATTATATCAAGGGAAAAAGTTTATATATCCACAACCCGTCGAAGAAGCTTTC
>QWCH01006801.1_pt1 | contig 17515 bp, 15 predicted proteins | sample 1972671 | NCBI WGS metagenome assembly QWCH01 (sample SAMN09866713, study PRJNA288562) | Human gut metagenome isolate term3_stool, whole genome shotgun sequencing... | isolation source: gut | host: Homo sapiens | place: USA: California | reverse complement strand
CGACCAGACCGAGGCTATGACCATGGGCGACCGTATCGTGGTTATGAAGGACGGCATCATCCAGCAGGTCGATACCCCGCAGAACCTGTACGATATGCCTTGCAACATGTTCGTTGCTGGCTTCATCGGCAGCCCCCAGATGAACTTCCTGGACGGCACCCTGATCAAGAAGGGTGAGCTGTACGGTGTTGATCTGGGCGGCGACGTGATCCCCCTGCCCAAGGAGAAGACCGCAGACGGCAAGCTGGATGCTTACGTCGGCAAGAAGATCAAGATGGGCGTCCGTCCCGAGGACATCGACGACGAGCCCGAGTTTATGGCAAAGCACGCAGACTGCCAGCTGGATGCTCAGGTGGATGTCTCCGAAATGATGGGTGCTGAGATCTACCTGTATCTGGAGTACAAGGGCAACAAGATGACCGCTCGTGTGGCTCCCACCTCCAAGGCACGCAACGGAGACACCGTCCGCGTTGCATTCGATCCCCACAAGGTCCACCTGTTCGACATCGAGACCGAGCTGACCATCCTGAACTAAAATTTAGCGACGATCATTTTTGATCCTCCTATCATAAGAAAAACCGCCGAAGGCTTCCCTTCGGCGGTTTTTCGTTTGTGTGTTCAGCTTTACGCTTCAATGGACCCGTGCTCCTTTCATTTGCTGGCAGTGCCGGGCGCGGGCTGGCGCACCAGCTCGATAAAGGCTTTCATCTGAGGGGTCAGCCATTTGTCACGGTGGTAAAACAGCTGACGGTGCATCTCCACGGGGCAGTCCGGCACATTCAGCCGGGCAAGACGACCTGCGGCCAGCGCCGGACGCACGATGTACTCCGGCAGGAAGGAAAGACCCATGCCCTGCTCCACCATCTGGCACAGCAGCGCAGCGCTGCCCAGCTCCAGATAAGGGTGGATGGCAAGGCCGCGGGCGGCAAGGCACTGATCCAAAGCGTCGCGGTAGCTCATGCCGCGCTCAGTGAGCAGAAATTCCTGCCGGGGCAGCTCTTCCAGCGTAACGGTTTCCTGCCCGGCAAGCGGGTGAGCGGACGGTGCAATAAAACACACCGGCTCCGGCACATCCGCCGCAAGCACCAGATTGGGCTGCAGCAGGGGCTGGTCCAGCGTATAGGCCAAATCGATCTGATTTGTGCCCAGCATCTGCAGCATCCCGTCGGCAGTGGCGGTGCACAGCACCAGCTCCACCTGCGGGCACAGGGCGTGGTAGCGTTTGAGCAGACCGGGCAGGAAGGTGGAGCACACCGAATCCGCCAGCGCGATGCGCAGACTGCCGCTGATCTGCCGGGCGGGCTGCAGGGCAGCCTGCGCCTGCTGCGCCGTGGCCAGCAGGGTGCGTGCATAGCCTAAAAAGGTCTGGCCCGCATCGGTGAGCCGCACGGTCTTGCCCACGCGGTCGAACAGCGGTGCGCCCAGCTCTGCTTCCAGCTGTGCGATCTGGGAGGACACCGCCGACTGGGAATAGCCAAGCTGCCGCGCAGTGCGGGAAAAGCTGTGCAGCTCGGCGATGTGCAAAAAGGTATTGATGTTCCGCAGTTCCATAAATGCTTCCTCTCAGCGGCGGGCGATGCCGGTCACGGTGAGCACCTCGCCATCCACGGTAAAATGCACCTCTACCGGGCCGAACTCCATGCCGTACACCCGCTGCGGGTCGTGCTGGTAGGAGGGGCGCGGGTCACCTGCCAGTACGCCGGTCAGGGCGGCGCGGTCGGCCTGCGGCACCTGTGCCAGCAGTTCGGGCGGGAACTGTACCTGCAGACGGTGGAACTGGGTCTGGCCGGTAAAGCCCTCGGCGGCATCCGGGTGGCAGTCGGCATAGGGGATGTAAGGCTTGATGTCGTAGATGGGGGTGCCATCCATCAGGTCGGCACCGCGCACGATGAGCACCGGGCCAACGTCCGGCCGGTGCTCGATGCCTTCCAGACGCACGCTGGAAAGGCCCAGAGGATTGGGACGGAAGGGCGACCGGGTGGCGAACACGCCCATGCGGATGTTGCCGCCCAGACGCGGCGGGCGTACAGTGGGGGACCAGCTGTCCCGCACCGCGCCGGAGAACTGCCACACCAGCCAGATGTGACTGAAATCTTCCAGACCGCGCACGGCATCGGCATTGCGGTATTCGGGCGTAAAGATCACCTCGCCGCGCAGCTCGTCCACAAGGCCGCTCTGGCGCGGGATACCGAACTTGGTGGGAAAGGCAGTATGGATATGGGCAATGACCTTCAGGGTCATCTCTTCAGGTGCAGTGGGCATGGCGAACTCCTTTTAATAGATCTTTTTCAGGGGGCATTCCGGCGGGATGCTGTACCGTGCCCGGAATGCGTCCAGTTCCTGAGGCGTGCGAATGAGCTGAACGTCCTCAAAATGGCCATCCGGGGAGATGAAACCGGCCACCTGCTCCCCGGTGCAGATGCTGCACCGCAGTGCAGGCTGCTGGGTGGCGGGGTCGTAAGAACGGGCAGGCTTTTTGCGGGAGAAAAACATGAGAAGCCTCCTTCTTTTATGAAACGTGCCTGAAAGACTGCAGGCGGCTCACAGCCCCCGGCACAGGCCGACAGCGCGGCCCTCAATGTGCAGCTCTTCCAGCTGCAGGCCGGTAAAGATCATGGGTGGACAGACGGCGGCATTGTCCGCAAGCAGCATCACAGCATCACCCTGCCGGTGGAAGTGCTTGAGGGTGGCCTCGCCGCCAATGCGCACTGCGGCGATCTCGCCCTGCTCCACCTCCGGCTGGCAGCGAATGCATACGATGTCGCCGTCGCAGATGGTGGGGGACATGCTGTCACCGTGGCAGGTCAGGGCAAAGTCGGCGCGCCACGCGGCGGGAACGCCGATATAGCGTTCAATGTTCTGCTCTGCCGTGATAGGAGTGCCGCAGGCAATGGAACCGATCAGCGGGACCTGCGTCATGGCAGGCAGCGGCTCAAAGCCCGGCGGCGGACAGGGTGTGTCCAGCCCCAGCAGATAGGCAGGGGTGGTCTCCAACGCGGCTGCCAGCTCTTCCACCTTGGACTGCGGCAGGTCGTTGATGCCTTTTTCCAGCTTGGTAATGGAGGATTTGGACCGATAGCCCATGCGCTGGGCAAGCTCTTCCTGCGAAAGGCCCAGTTCTTTGCGGCGCAGATGCAGACGGGTAGAAAGCTCAGACATGCGAAACCTCTCTAAAAAAACGTATGGTTGTTCTGTAAAAAGAATGCTGTTACCAGAAGTATACCAAAAAATTGCATTAAAATCAACTTTTTTCTGCGAATTTGCAAAAATGGGTTGACACTGAATCAATGCAGGAATATACTACAACTAAAGATTGTTGAACGGCATTGCCGATACGAAAAAAGGAGAGCGGAATATGGCAAATACTGAAATGATCCGGGATTATATCCGCGCCAGTGGGTACAAGATGCAGTATGTGGCACGAGCCTTGAAGATCAGCCCCAATGCACTGAACCTGAAACTGCAGGGGCGCACACAGTTCAAGCTGAGCGAAGCAGAACGGCTGAGCGCGGTGCTTGGTCTGAGCATGTACGAGCGGGATCTCTGCTTTTTTGAAGAGCAGAACCGCCGCGAAGTGCTGGCACGCCGCGCGGATGAAAAGAGGAGGGCAGAACATGACAAGCGAGCAGAGAAATCAGACGCGGCTGGCACTGTACCGGTATGGGATGCGGCAGCGTGCACGAAGCCCGGTGGAGCGCAGCTGGTGCGCCGCCATTGAGGAGGGCCTTGCCTATTACCGGCAAAACGACCCGCTGCGTGCGGATCTGTTCGAGCTGCGCTATGTGCAGCACCGCACGGAGGACGATGTGATCGATCAGCTGCACATCGGCCGCACTACTTACCAGAAAGCCCATCAGGACCTGCTGAGCACCATTGCCGTGTACGCGGCAGAGCGCGGGGTGTTTTACCGCGAGACGGAAAGCTGAAAGCAGAATGCCCCCGGACGCTGCCAGCAGGCAATGTCCGGGGGCATTTTTGAACTCAGGCTTTTTTGTTCGGGTCCTGTTTTTCGCAGTGGCTGTGGCAGGATGCACAGTTGCCGCCGCAGCCCTCGCCCTTCCAGCCGCCCTGCTTGGAGATCCACACAACGGCCAGTGCAAACAGAACGATCAGAACGATCAGCGTAATGATTCCACGAAGTGTCAGCATTTTTTGTACCTCTTTTCCCGGTGGGAAAGTTTCTGTGTTCAGTATACACGATTTGGCATCAAAGGGCAACCGGAAATCCACCATACAGTTCGTACTCGAACCCGATTCTTTATGAAAAAGGGTTCGGGTACGTTTTTTGTTTATCGGAAGTTTGCGTTTGCGACAGCAACAAACACCCCAGTGGGGTGTTTGAGCAACAGAATAGGCTACCAGGAAATCCCAAGTCGTATGACGTGGAATTTTTTGTTTCGATCAAGGACTCGAATGGCATCCACGTAAAAAATCCATAGCAAATGAGCCGGGAGCCTTCTGTAGATCAGAGGCTTCCGGCTCACTGCATATTCATGATAAAAGCAAAATTCCTGCCACCAGTACCATGTTGCAGGCAAAAAAAACAGCGCGGGCAGTGCATCCACAAGGGCCGGCGAAAGAGTGAAATCGTCCGGGACAGGATCGTTTTGATTCATGTGATCGACCTTTGCATTTCTCCACGCAGCGCCGGAGAGACCTTTCTTGCTGAATTTCTGAAAAAAGAGCAGCGCTTTTGCGCAAGATCGTCAATGCGTTCTGCAGCAGGTCACGGGTCAATATCCAGCTCACGCAGAAGCAGCCGGAGGGCGGGCGAGATGTTCTCGCGGTTCCATACGGCCCAAGCGGGAACGGTATCGTTTTCCAGCGGGATAAAGGTGAGGTTTTTGTTGGCGGGCAGCTGAGCCAGCACCGGTTCGGCAAGGATGGTATAGCCGCCGTAGAAAGCCAGCTGCAACATCAACTCCTCCATGGAATACGCAAATTTGATGTTCTGCGGGTCGCTGCCGTGGCGGGTGAGGACTTGCGCAAACTGGTTCCACAGCTCCCGATCCATGGCGGGTACATAATATTGTTCGCTGGCAAGCTGGCTGCGGTGCAGGGACGCATAGCTGGACAGGTGGCTCTGGCGGTTGAGCACTACGTACTGGCGCAGCTGGCCTACTTGAGCACGCAGCAGGGAGGAGGCATCCTCCAGCGGGACCAGCTCCAGCTGCAGGGCAAAGTCCAGCTTTTTCTGCTGCAGACGTTTTTTCAGGGTGGGAAAATCCCCAAGATGAAAGTGCAGCGGAATGGCAGGGTGCTGCTCCTTGAACAGCAGCAGCTTTTCCAGAATGGGCAGGTTTTCCATGCCGCTCATCATGCCGATCTCAAGCGGGGTGCTGCACTCGGCAGCAGCGGCGCGGGTGCGGCGGGCGGCATCTTCCGCAAGGTCGGTGATGCGCACCGCATACTCGTAGAATACCTGCCCGGCACTGGTAAGCGCCACCGAGTGCCGTGTGCGCTGGAACAGCTCGGTTTCAAGTTCTTCTTCTAGCAGCTTGATCTGCTGGCTGACCGCCGTTTGGGAAACATAGTGCTGCTGTGCCGCTTTGGAAAAGCTCAAATTCTGTGCCACCGCAATAAAATAGCGCATCTGCTGCAGGGTCATGATCGGCTCCTTTTTCTCTTAAAAAATTGCTTATAACTTTTACTTCTAATTATAAGAAGAAAGCAATATTTTTCAAGTGCGAGATATTGTGATAGAATTAACAATCGAAAGGGGCACACGACCCCGCACATTGAGAAGAAAGAGAAAAACGAAAGGAACCACCAAGATGAAAAAGATCTCGCGCAAAAGCTTTCTGAAGCTGGCTTCTGCTGCTGCCATGAGCGGCATCACCGCCGGTGCACTGGCTGCCTGCAATGCTGCTTCCGGCAGCACGGCTGCATCTTCTGCCGCTGCAAAGTACACCCCGGGTACCTACACTGCCACGGCCAAGGGCATGAGCGATATCACCATGACCGCCACCTTCAGCGAGACAGCCATTACCGACATCCAGCTGGATCTGTCCGGTGAGACCGACTCCATTGGTCAGGCCGCAAAGGATGACCTGATCAAGCAGCTGCTGGAAGCCCAGAACAGCACCATCGACGGCGTGTCCGGTGCAACCATTACCAGCGATGCTGTGAAGCAGTGCATGAACGACTGCATCACACAGGCTATGGGAGGCACTGCAGTGTCTGCCCCGGAAGCTTCTGAGCAGGCTTCCAGCTGGCGCACCGCCCCGGAAGCCATCCCGGACAGTGAGATCACCAAGACCTATGATGTTGACGTTGCCATCATCGGTATGGGCTATGCCGGCCTGAGCTGCTACCGTGAGCTGGCCGAAGAGGGCAAGAACGTTCTGGTGCTGGAAGCCATGCCCCGCGAGAGCTGGTGGACGGTCGGCCACGATATCGGCCACATCAACTCGGACTACCTGCTGAGCCACGGTGTGCCCAAGGTGGACGAAGTGGAGTTTGTGAACAACTGGATGATGCAGACCCACGGCAAGGCAAACACCGCACTGGTGATGAAGTTTGCCAAGAACAGCGGCAGCACTGTGGACTGGTGGCTGGACAAGATCAACCCGGACACGCTGGCTAAGACCCGCATCCAGTTCTGGCCGGACAACGAGTACACCGTGCACCAGCTGAACAACGGCATGCACTACTACACCGGCACGCTGGAATGGTGGGAGAACTACTGGGAGAACCCCGCCAGCGGCGAGAAGAACAACAACACCGCCGGTCAGCTGGAGCTGAAGGACCTGAGCTGGGACAACTACAATTATGTGGAGGAGAATTTCTCTGACAATGCCACCGCTCTGTTTGGCACCAAGGGTGTGCAGCTGGTAATTGACGGTGCAAAGGTCACCGGCGTGATCGCACAGGACGGCGACGGCAATTACCTCAAGATCAACGCTAAGAATGGCGTTGTGCTGGCAGGCGGCGGCTTTGGCGGCAACAAGGAAATGATGGACGATCTGCTGCCGGACATCAAGCGTCTGTTCACCAAGGATGAGGACTTCTTTGCTCCCTTTGGCCGTGACGGCTCCACTATCCAGATGGGTGTGTGGGCAGGCGGCCGTCTGGAGGGCGACATCTCCACCATGAACTTCGACTCCATGACCGTGCCCGACTATCTGCCCGGCCCCCTGTGGGTGGACGAGAATGGCCAGCGCTTCCAGAACGAAGCCTTTGCCGGCCCGGAGATCAACGGCTTCTTCATGGCACGTGCAAAGCGCGGCAATATCACCTCCATCTACGACAGCACCTATGAGACCCAGATCCTGCGCGGCTTCCCCGGCCATCAGGCATTCGAGTACGACATGCCCGCTGTGGTGGAAGCCATGAAGGGCAACTTTGAGGCCGCAAAGGCTGCTGGTGCCGAGGGCGCCAACGGCTGGTACTGCGCCGACACCATCGAGCAGCTGGCCGAGTACATCGGTGTGGAGCCTGCAGCCCTTTCCGCTACTGTGGAGCAGTACAATAAGGTTTGCGCCGAGGGCTACGACAGCGATTTTGCCAAGGACCCGCACTTCCTGAATGCAGTTGCAAAGGCTCCCTTCTACGCCCATGTCACCACCCCGAGTCTGGGCTTTGCACTGGTGACCACCGGCGGCTTTGTGACCACCAATGACCAGCAGGTGCTGAACGAGGATTATCAGCCCATCGAGGGCCTGTACGCTTCCGGCAACACCTGCGGTATGCGCTTCGGTCCCGAGTATATCACCCCGATCCCCGGTGTGAGCATTGGTATGTGCCTGACGCTGGGCCGCGAACTGGGCAAATACCTGGCTGCAAAGTAAGCAGCTGCCTTCGTCAAAGCCTGATCGGCTGCAGTAAAGCCCCATAAGCAATAAAAGATCCCGTCCACTTCTGGGTGAACGGGATCTTTTTTGCGTATCAGACAGGAAAAAGCGGCTCAGAGGTCGTTTTTCTCCTGCCCCAGATTATCGGATTCCAGGACGACACAAACTATGTTGCCATTGGCGGCGTAACGCCGGAGAACATCCCGGAGTTCCGCAAGGCTGGCTGCCTTGGCGTGGGCCTTGCCAGCAGCCTGATGCCGAAGGACAAGGCCGCCGCCCGCGACTGGGATGCCTGCGCGGAATACGTGCACATGCTGCTTACAAAAGCCAAAGGGGAATAAACCGCAGAAACAGCAAGACCGCTCACCCGAAAAGATGAGCGGTCTTTTGTTGTGTGATGGGATGGCATTGCCGCCTACTCTTTAGACCATGGCTTCGCGTCATCCTGCCGGAGCAGTCGGCATCGATGCCATTCTGCTTTGTCTGCTGCGTGAACCACTTTCACTCCTGAAATGAACTGCATGAAAAATCAGAAGGCCCCATTCTATTGACTTTGCCTTTGCAGGGGAGTATACTCCATGTCACCAAGAATATTACGGCTATGACGAGAAAAAGTACCCGGAAGGAATGCTGCAGAGAGCTGCCGGTTGGTGCAAGGCAGTGCAGGGCATCCGTGGGAAGATCCTCTCCGAGCTTTCCGGCTGAATGGACGGTGTGCGCCCCAGTAAGCAGGAACGGCAGGCCCCCGTTATCACGGGCCGCGCGTTGTTGGACGTGCACTGAGTGGTCAGCGTTGTGCTGGCAATAAGAGTGGTACCGCAGAGGATATTACACGCCTTTGTCTCTTACAGACCGTAGGGGACAAGGGCGTTTTATTTTGCGGATGCTTTTGTCCCAAAGCATGCCAGAAGGAAAAGGAGAAACAATTATGAAAACACTGGAAAAAGTAAGCGACTTTGTGGGCAAGTACATGGCCGCCATCGTTATTGTGGTGGCCGCGGGTGCCCTGTTCTTCCCCGGCCCGTTCAGCGTGGTAAAGACGGCGTGGGTCAATAACCTGCTGGGCATCGTGATGTTCGGCATGGGCCTTACCCTGAAGCCGGAGGACTTCAAGGTGGTGTTCAGCCGTCCGAAGGATGTGATCGTGGGCTGCGTTGCACAGTTTACCCTCATGCCGTTTCTGGCATGGGCGCTCACGCAGGTGTTCCACCTGCCCACCGAGCTGGCCATTGGCGTGATCCTGGTTGGCACCTGCCCCGGCGGCACCTCTTCCAACGTGATGACCTACCTTTCCAAGGGCGACGTTGCACTGTCCGTTGGCATGACCGCTGTTTCCACCGTGCTGGCTCCGCTCCTCACCCCGCTGCTCACCCTGCTGTACGCTGGCCAGCGTGTTGACGTGAACCCCATGAGCATGTTCATGTCCATCGTCAAGGTGGTGCTGGTGCCCATCGCACTGGGCTTTGTGGTCAATCACTTCTTCCATAAATTCACCGAGGAAGCCGTCCGCGTGCTGCCTCTGGTCTCCACTACCGCCATCGTGCTGATCATCTGCGCCGTGGTCTCCGCCAACAGCGCCAAGATCATGACCAGCGGTCTGCTGATCCTTGTGGTGGTCATCCTGCACAATGTGCTGGGCTACCTCACCGGCTTTGGCGTGGGCAAGCTGCTCAAGCTGGACTCCACCAAGTGCCGCGCGATCTCCATCGAGGTGGGTATGCAGAACTCCGGCCTTGCAACCAGTCTGGCCGCCGCACACTTTGCACAGTATCCGCTGGCTACCATTCCCGGCGCTGTGTTCTCCGTGTGGCATAACATTTCCGGTGCGATCCTCGCCAACTTCTTTGCCCGCACAGCAGAGAAGAAGGATTGATCTTTCATAACATAGTAAAGCCCCCGGCAGGCGCAAACCTGCCGGGGGCTTTGCTGTGCCTGCGGGCCGGGCAAGTGCAACAAAACCGGCACAAATCGTGCTTTTCACGCTGCTTTTAGGGCGATTCACGCAGGTTTGCTTCCAAAATCCGGTAAAGTGTGGGATAATCAAGATACTGTAATATATACCCCCCCCCCGTAAAAATGCGAGGGGAAAAAGGAGGTTGTACCATGAAACAAGGCAAACTTATCCGGCGTGCAGTATCGGCGGCGCTGGCCGGATGCATGATGTTCACCTTTTCCGCTCCGGCGCTGGCCGAAAGCACCGATGCGCTGATGCAGCTGAGCATGACTCGCCGCAGCGCCGTGAGCGTGCTGGACGCGGAGAACAGCGGAACGGATGCTAATGCGTCTGTTGCTACGAAGTATGGCATTACCATTGAAATCTATGGCAGAGGTAAGGTGGAAGTTGACAGCGATAATTGCAACAACATTCTTGGCTTCCTGAAGTATGATCCTGATGAGCAAAAGTTGACCCTGCTGAAGTCGAATGCCAGCGCAGTCAATTATCTGACCATCGATGCACCGAACACGGACGTGGTGCTGGAATCCACAGAGATGATTGTGAGTAATAATCTGTTGATCGAAAACGCTCGTTCCGTGAAAGTTTCCAGCACTGGTAATTGGGCACCGGTTTATGGAAAAGTGTACATCTACTGTGCTTGCCCTGTTACCCTTGAGCACACGGAAGCAGGCGCGAATTCGGGAGTTGCAATTAGCGGAATTGAGTTTGCCGCTCCGGTAAATGCGAGCGACTTTGTCTACTATACCAGCGATGCGCCTGATGCAACGCCGACGGATGCGGGCACTGAGACGATTCCGGCAAGAACTGAAAACTATCTGCGCATTGTGCCGAAAGTTTCCTATACGATTACGGCAGACGATGCCACCATCACCGTGGATGGTAAGGCAGTGAACTCGGCCTTTGCGGGCGAAAAGGTCACCGTGACCGCAGCAGGCAGAGAAAATGCTGAGTTTACCGACTGGACTGACCCGAACGGCGTGCTGAAGTCTGACCAGCTGACAGCAAAAGAAGTCAACTTTACCATGCCGGACAAGAACGTGACTCTGAACCCGAATTACAATGTTGTACAGGATTATGGCCTTGAGGTGGGCAGCGAGAACACTACACCAACCCGCGTTACCAGCAAAAACTGTAAAGACATTTTAGATAAGGGTGTGCTGAGTTACGACCCGACCACCCAAACGTTGAAGTCGAATGGCACACTACCAAGGTCGCTTCAAAAAATCAACGCACCCGGCAAGGATATAAATCTGGATGGTAAAGATCAGATTGCTGTGGCTGCAAAGTTGATTGTGGAGAAGGCACGTAATGTGAAGGTCAACAGCAATGAACTGGCTGCAATTATGGCCAGAGATGATACCAGCACGATCGACTGCACCGGCGAGGTGGATATCAGCGGCGGATTCATGGCCGTGAACGGAAGCCTGAATATTATAAATTCCAGCAAAGTAAACATTTATACAAACTGTGCAGCTGCGGTGAATTACGATGCGACTATCACCAGCAAGGGTGACGTGACCATTGAGAGTACCGACGGTAGAGCGGCGAAAAACCTGACGATCAACAAGGCCGAGAATGTCACCATTACCATCAGTGATGACGAAAGAGCAGTCTCCGAAGATACCAAGATCACCGCTTCCGGCACTGTGATCCTGGAAAACAAAGCACCGGGCGGCCGTGTGGGCACTGTTGACTTTACACAGGCAGGCGACAAGGACTACGTCTACTATACCAGCGATGAGCCGGATGCAAAGCTGATCGACCCGCGCATCCATCCGCTCCCTGATACGGTAGAAAGCAGCTACCTGCGCATTGAGCCGAGGGAGACTTACTACAGCATTACCGTTGCGAACGGCACCGCGCAGGTGGGCGACGACACCACCGGCCGGATTACTACCGCCTTTGAGGGCGAAACGGTCACCGTCAAGGCCAAAGCACCCACCGATGAGGATGCCGCCAAGGGCGTGAAGTTCCACCACTGGAAGGTGGAAGAGGGAAGCACCGCCTTTACCCTGACCGATGGCAAGCTTGGCTCCAAGGAGGAAGCAGGCACCGAGGAAATCAGCTTTGATATGCCCAAAGGCGATGTGAAGCTGACCGCCGTTTACAGCATCCCCGCTTCCGTGCTGAGGAGTACCGTTACTGTTGAGGGCGGCACGGCAAAGTCCACTCTGGGCGAGGGCAGCGATATCCCCGCAGAGATCGGCACCGAGGTGGAGATCACAGCTACCCCGTATGATGCCGAGAAATACCCCGGCATGGAGTTCGTGGAATGGGAGATCGTGTACCCCGAGAACTTCCCGGAGAATGTGCCGGAAAATCTGCAGCTCAAGCTGGACAATGCCAAGAGCGCGACCACTACGTTTAAGATGCCCGTTTACCCGGTCAAACTGGTCGCCCACTGGTCGGCAAGCCCGGTGGCCAAGCCTAAACCGCGGCCAGCTGGCACTGCTCATCTGGACTGAGAAGGGCAAGCCCGAACCCGCCGCACAGCCCGCCTTTGCAGACATCACCGATGCCGAGCAGGCTAAGGCCGCACAGTGGTGCACCGAGCAGGGCACCATGGATGCCAAGGGCGACCGCTTTGAGCCCGAAGGCTGGACCCCGAAGTTCAAGGTGATCGAAGTGTGGAATAAGGCGTTCCCCAAGCAGTAAAACAGCAAACGGCCCCCGGCAGGCGCAAACCTGCCGGGGGCTTTTCTGTTTTGCACAAAAAAATTATGCTGGATTTGACGCGACTTTGCGATTCACGCATTTAAATCGCGATTCACGCAGGGTTGCTTGCAAAATGCGGTAAAATATGCGATACTCAGAGCAGAGAAACATACCCCCCGTAATAATTTCTGCAAAGGAGGAACCCCTATGAAACGAAATATTTTGGCCCGGCGGGCGGCTTCGGCTGCGCTGGCGGCATGCATGATGTTCAGCCTTTCTGCTCCGGCTCTGGCCGCAAGCACCGATGCCCTGCTCCAGCAGAGCACCGCCGCCAAAAGCGCGGTGAGCGTGCTGGACGAAGAGAACGGTATGACGGAAGAACCTGTGTATGATGAGATGAATCTCAACAGGGGCAGTATCACTGTCTATATTGGGGATGATGGCAAACAGTATGCCAAGCAGGGCGAAAATGATCCCCAGAAAAGGGGCAATCTGCAGATCACAACGGACGGCGGCCGGACGGACAACACCCTGACCATCGAAGGCGGCACCACTGGTGCAAAAGTCACGCTGTCCAATGTCAATATCGATGCTCCCGGCGCGGCAGTCTCGGTCAGCGGCAATGTGGAGCTGGTTATTACAGGCACCAACATCCTGCGCAGCGGCGAGAACCGCGCCGGTCTGGAAAAGGCAGACGATGACGGGACCCTGACCATCGACGGCACCGGCAAGCTGGAGGCCTACGGCGGTAATGAGGCAGCTGGCATTGGCAGTAGAGCGAATAACAACGTCCGTAATATTGTCATCAACGGCGGCACCATCACTGCAGAGTGCACAGGGAGGGATGGTGCCGGCATCGGCGGCGGCCATTCTGGCAAGGCTGAAAATATCAGGATCAATGGCGGCGTGGTGACGGCCACGGGCGGCGAGTGGGGTTACGGTATTGGCAGTGGTTATAATGAATATTCGCTGTTGCCTACGACCATTACCATTACCGGCGGCACCGTGAAGGCCATTGCAGGAAAGCCCGGAGCAGCCATCGGCGCGTTGGCAAGTGCGAATGACCTGACCATGACCGGCGGCAGCCTTACCGTACAGAAATTCGAAAATAGTTGGGGCTGGATCATAAGTCCCAGCAGTACCATCGGTGAGGTGGACAAAAACAGCCTGACCGGTGCTATCACCTATTTGAACCAAGACGGCAAGGTGGAGGATACCGCAAACTGGGATATTACAGTCAATGAGACAGCTGTTAACGGTGTAAACTATAAAGATATCTTAGGTGATGGTGCCCTCTGCTATGACATTGAGAAAAAGACCCTGACGGCAAAAGAGAGGATCAATTATGTGCTGAAGGTCAGAGCGCCGGAGACGGATGTCATTTTGAACGGCGGCATCGGCGCAAGAAGTAGTTTGACGATCGGACAGCAAGGCGATTCGAGTGCTGTAGGTGCACACGATGTGACCGTTACCAGTGACCGGTATGATGCAATTCAGGGCGAGGCTGACATCAACTGCACCGGTAAGGTGAATATCCGCAGCGACAAAAGTATGGCTGTGAACGGAAGCCTGAACATTTATGATTCCAGCGAAGTGACGCTTTCTGCAGGCAGCAACGTTGTGAATGGCAGCGCAAATATCACCAGCAATGGTAACGTGGCCATTTACAGCACCGTTGGCAGAGCGGCGGAAAAACTGACCATCAACAACGCCGAGAATGTCACCATTTCCATCAGAGATGCCGCAGGAGCAGTCTCCGGAGATACCAAGATCACCGCTTCCGGTACTGTGACCCTGAAAAACAACGCACAGGGCGGCCGTGTGGGCACTGTTGCCTTTACACAGGCAGGCGGCAAAAACTACGTCTACTATACCAGCGAAGAGCCGGATGCAAAGCTGATCGACCCGCGCATTCATCCGCTTGCAGAAGCGGCAGGAAGCAGATACCTGCGCATTGAGCCGAGGGAGACTTACAGCATTACCGTGAAAAACGGCACCGCACAGGTGGGCGACGACACCACCGGCCTGACCAGCGCCTTTGAGGGCGAAAAGGTCACGGTGAGCGGTAACAACAAAAACCCGGGTGTTACAAAGTTCGGCGGCTGGAAAGTGATCAGCCCGGAAAGCTTTGAACTGACCGAAGCGCAGAAAAATACCGAAAAAATATGACCTTCACCATGCCGGCCAGCCCGGTGGAGCTGAAAGCTTCTTATAGCTTCCCGGCACCTGTATTAGATATGCAGGTCACAGTGAAGGGCGGCACGATCCGCGTCGGAGAGGGCGAAAGACAGACGGGCACGGTGTTCGTACAGCCGGGCCAGACCGTCACGATCGAAGCCGATGAGCCTGCCAAGGAGAATGAGTCGTTCCATCACTGGAAGGTGGAAAAAGATTCCAGCAAGAATATTGGCATAATTGAGGGTAGTCTGGGCTCCGAAACGGAAAAGGGCACGGAAAAGATCGTCTTTACCATGCCGCAGGACGGCGTGAAGCTGACCGCCGTTTACAGCATCCCCGCTTCCGTGCTGAGGAGTACCGTTACTGTTACGGGCGGCACGGCAAAGTCCACTCTGGACGAGGGCAGCGATATCCCCGCAGAGATCGGCACCACGGTGGAGATCACAGCTACCCCGTATGATGCCGAGAAATACCCCGGCATGGAGTTCGTGGAATGGGAGATCAAGTACCCCGATAGCTTCTACGAGAAATTCCCCGGTGGCATTCCGGAAAATCTGCAGCTCAAGCTGGACAATGCCAAGAGCGCGGCCACTACGTTTGAGATGCCCGTTTACCCGGTCAAACTGATCGCCCACTGGTCGGCAAGCCCGGTGGACAAGCCTAACCCGGACGAACCTATTGATGAAGACTTCGGCGTAGAACCTGCACCCATGGATACCACAGGCGGCACCATTGCCGCCGTGGCCGTGGGCGGTGCAGCCATCTGGGGCGGCTACGAGATCGCCACCCGCGTGATCCTGCACAACCTCCTGCCCGAGGGCGCAGCCAAAACCGCGGCCAGCTGGCACTGCTCATCTGGACTGAGAAGGGCAAGCCCGAACCCGCCGCACAGCCCGCCTTTGCAGACATCACCGATGCCGAGCAGGCCAAGGCCGCTCAGTGGTGCGTGGAGCAGGGTCTGCTGGATGCACGGGAAGGCAAGTTTGAATCGGACGGCTGGATGCCCAAGTTCAAGACCATTGAGATCTGGAACAAGGCGTTCCCCAAAAAGTAACCTCTGAGCGCTTCCTCCGTAAAGCCTCAGAATGACAGATCCCCCCGATACCGGATACCCGGTATCGGGGGGATTTTTTGCGCAGGCACGCGTGGCATTGGCGGTGGCAATCATCTCCGACATTTCAATGATCCAGTGACCTTGCAGTTTGCGCGAAACAAAAATACTCCAGCAACTTTCTGACCAAGAGAAAGTTACCGGAGTATTCCGCTTTACTTATTTGTTTTTACCAGCAGTGCCTGATACGGCTCCAGTTCCACATCCGCCAGCCAGACGGAAGTGCCCTCCGGGGTGTGATACTCGCCGCCCAGAGCGTCCAGACTTGCCCCTGCCGGGTACTCGGTAAAGTTGAACAGCCCCACCAGCGTTTCCTCACCGCGCTTGCGTACCAGCGCCAGCACGCCGGGGTTATGGCTGTCCCATGTGGTCACCCACGCATCCGGGGCAAAGCAGGGGTCTGCACGCATTTGGCGCAGCTGCTCCATGCCCTGCCACAGCTGGTTTTGCAGCGTGCCCTTCCGGGTGCGCTGCTTTGCGTCCTCCCAGTTGAATTTGCTGCGGTGCAGATTGCGGCTGTCCTCCACACGGTCAGGGTCGTTTTTGTAGTCCCAGCCATTGAGCTGGGCGATCTCGTCCCCGCAGTTCAGCATGGGGAAGCCCTGCAAAAACGCCATAGCAGTGTGCAGCAGCAGGTCACGCTTCACCGCGTAGTCCAGTGCGATGTTATCGCCCTTTTCCAGTGCCTGTTCGATACCGCACAGGCTTGCGGTGGTGCCGCAGCTTCGGGCATCGCCGGTGGCAGGGTCGTAGTTGTACAGCTCACCCTTTGCCCAGCTTCCGGGGAAATTGCCCTCGTAGAAGTGGTACAGATATTCTTTATGTTTCTGCGGGTCAATGCCAAGCCGTTTCTCCACCGCCTCGTCCAGACCCCAGCCGATATCATCGTGGCAGCGCAGATAGTTCACGAACCAGCAGTTGTCCGGCAGGGCATGGAGGGCATCCAGCTGCGCCTTCAGCAGCCGGGTATCCCGGCTGGCAAGGGCACCCCACAGGTTGACCATGGTGGACACGTTGTAGAGCATGTGGCATTCCGGTTTTTCCGGGGTGCCGAAGTAGGCGGCCAGCTCCTTGGGAGCCATGACCACCTCGCCCTTGAGGATGACCGCCGGGCAGACGCATTCCAATACCATGCGCAGCATCCGCACGATGGTGTGCACCTGGGGCAGGTTGCGGCAGGTGGTGCCCAGCTGCTTCCAGATATAGGGTACGGCATCAATGCGGAACACCTCCACACCGAGATTGGCGAGGTGCAGAATGCTCTTGGTCATGTCCACGAACACCGCCGGGTTTGCGTAGTTCAGGTCCCACTGGTAGTCGTGGAAGGTGGTCAGCACCCACTTGTGCATTTCCTCACACCATGTAAAATTGCCGGGTGCGGTGTTAGGGAACACCTGAGGCACCGTCTGCTCGTACTGGTCGGGGATGGTGCGGTCCTCGTAGAGGTGGTAATAGGCCTGAAACCACGGGTCGCCAGCTTTTGCCGCCATGGCCCAGCGGTGGGTGCTGGCGGTGTGGTTCATCACGAAATCCAGACACAGGCTGATGCCGGCTTTCCGCAGTTCCCGGGTCAGGTTTTCCAGATCTTTGTTGGTGCCAAGGGCCGGGTCTACGGTGTCGAAGTCCTCCACCGCATAGCCGCCGTCGTTGTGGGGATGGGGCATCTGCAGCAGGGGCATCAGGTGCAGATAGGTCAGCTTCTGCTCCTTGAGGTAGGGCAGCTTCTTTGCCAGCTCTTTCAGATTTCCGGCAAAGAGGTCGGTGTACATGGTCATGCCGAACATATTGCCCCGCTTGTACCACTCCGGGTCGGCAGAGCGT